>Ga0209199_1004086_pt1 | contig 13730 bp, 10 predicted proteins | sample COGITO_mtgs_1105_7_FD_184805 | JGI IMG/M metagenome (GOLD analysis project Ga0209199, IMG submission 184805) | Pelagic marine microbial communities from North Sea - COGITO_mtgs_110523 (SPAdes) (version 2) | ecosystem: Environmental > Aquatic > Marine > Epipelagic ...
TCAAAGTCAACTCCAGCGCTATAGCCCCAATATTCATGGCTATTCCTTGCGTAACAATACGTACATCCATGCTCACAACCTTGGTATGGATTTAATGACCACTCCATGGGCACATCGGGACTCGTTACTTTATTCACGATGCTCTTAGGATACACCTCAACCGCTTTAGTTTTAGAGGTCATTTCTTCACTTTCAGCAACTAGATAATTGAGGTATGAATCATCTACTTCGCTTGTATGCTTTGCAAATCGATTATCCGGGTTTGTTTGTGCTCCTTGTCCTTTCATTCGCTAGCTAACCTTTTATCCTTCTTCTCAAAATACCGTGCATTCATATTGTCATTAACCGTTGAAATCTCAGCTTTTACTGCGTCTCGATAATTCTTCCTTTCAGGCTTCTTTGTATTCTTCTCTTCGCTGTATCTCGGATCTTCGATCATATCTTCCTTGTAGCACTCACTCACCTCAATGCAATGAAAGCCAAACTCCACCATCACCTTACCAATGATGCGATAAACTCCTCTTCCACGAAAAGGATATTTTGCCGCAACGGGAGGAAAATGAACGGTATCTAAGAAAAACCCTTTACGGTCTAAAAATGTTCCAAATTGCATGCGCTTACCATTTGCAGTTTTGGTGTCCTTAACCGTCACTAGATAACCATAAGCCACCACAGTTTGATCGATAAAGTCACTCATATCTGCAGATAATATCCCGCCCTTAGGTGAGCGTTTGAGGAGTAAAAACGGATCGCATAGCGGATAACCTAGCAACTCAATTTGATCATACGCCTCTTCCAACGGGGCCGTGTAAAATGCAGGGAATTCAAACGGCTTTGATTTTTCCACAAACAGCTTTGGCGCTACGGTGCGTTTTTTCACCTTACCAAGCGTGAGATGCGCTGCCCACATCAACTCCTTCTTGCTTTTTCCAGTAAAACGAAAAGCTCCAGCCTTTATCAACGTGGTGAGTTGCTCAACACCAACAGGCACTCGTTCTACAAAGTCAGCCAGCGACTCAAATGCACCACTCTCTGTTCTTGCTTTGCAAATCCATTCTACAGACTTCATTTCAAGTTCTTTTAAGCTCGACAAGCCTAAGTAAACCGTTTTACTATGTACCACAGCGCCAGACTCACTATGATTTACACAAGGCGCCTGAATATCACCTCCACACATGCGTGCTTCATGCACATAAAACTCGGGGCGATAAAAACCGCCCGAGTTATTCAATGTCGCCACCATGTATTCTAAGGGGTAATGCGCCTTCAAAAACAAACTTTGGTAACTCTCTACTGCATACGATGCTGAATGACCTTTAGCGAATGCGTAACCCGCAAAACTTTCCGTTTGTCGCCACACCTCCTCAACCATTTCCGCTGGGTGGCCTTTAACCAATGCTTTTCTAAAGAAGGCTTCTTTTGCTTGTTCAAACTCTTCTCGGGATCGGTACTTACCGCTCATGCCTCTTCGCAACACATCTGCCTCACCCAAAGTGAGTCCAGCAAAATAGTGAGCTACTTTGATCACATCTTCTTGATAGACCATCACACCAAACGTATCGGGCATAATACCCATCATAATGGGATGTGCCTTCTTACGCTCCTCAGGATCGCGGAAGCGCTTGATGTATTCACGCATCATTCCTGACTTTGCAACTCCAGGACGAATGATTGAACTGGCTGCTACCAAGCCTAAGTAATCATCTACGCGAAGCTTAGACAGCAACATTCGCATGGCAGGTGATTCTACATAAAAGCAACCAATAGCCTTGCCATTTCGCAGCATATCCTTGACCTTCTCATCCTGCTTAAACCGAGCTAAATCATGAATATCAATCGGTGAATCAGGGTTGTTTCGATTCACATCAACTACTGCATCCTTAATCTTACCTAAGCCTCGCTGACTGAGTATGTCAAACTTATACAAGCCTACATCCTCTGCTACGACCATGTCAAACTGAGTTGTAGCATAGCCTTTAGGCGGCATGAATGTGGCCGTGTAATATTCAATCGGCTTCTCAGAAATCAGAATACCACCAGCATGAATACTCAAGTGACTTGGGAAATCTTGAATCAAAGAGCCGTATTTCAATACCAACTGAGATAGCTTATCAAGGCGACTCATATCCAAGTGTCCTTTTGATAGTTTGTCAATCTCATGCTTGGGTAATCCAAACACCTTCCCGAGTTCACGCACTACTGCACGATATTGGAATGTGCTGTAGGTTGCCAGCAATGCTGAATTCGGGAATCGCTCAAAAATATATCGTGTAATATCACCGCGATCGGTCCATGAAAAATCGATATCAAAATCTGGTGGATTACGTCTATACAAGTTTATAAAACGCTCAAAGTATAAGTCTAAGTCAATCGGGTCAACATCTGTGATTCTCAACAAGTAAGCTATTATACTATTTGCACCACTTCCGCGTCCAACATAAAAATATCCTTTGCTTCGAGCGTAAGAAACAATGTCATGATTGATCAAGAAATAAGACATGAAATCTTTCTCGCGAATGATCTCCAATTCCTTCTCAATCCGCGAGGTTATATTGTCATTAAGTTCAGGATATCTATAAGGCAGGTTCCCTTCACAAAGCTCCTGAATACGTTTATAATCACCTTGCTTACTTCCTGTGTAACTCGACTTATTCTTAGGAGGAACACTATCACCAAACTCAAACGAAACTTCACATTGCGCCAACAAGTCTTGAGTATTGTGTATTATCTCAGAAAATTCTTGGTATTGACTAAGCAATTCAGCTTTCGAAACCAACACATGGCGCGGATCACCTTCTTCACTTTTAGGCAATTTACTCAGCAAGGTATTATTATCAATTGCCCGTAACAGGCGGTGTGCGTTAAAATCACGCTGGCTGCGAAAAGACACCGTTGGCATCATAACCAAACGATCAAGCTGGTGGCGCAAAGGCGAAAAACGCAGTCGTGACAGCTCATAAGGCTGAACACCAATAAAGGAGCGAGGCGCTAACTTCAAGGAACTAGTTTTCGATTTTGAAAATGGATAGATAATAATCACATCTTCCAACTCAGGTGCATCATCAGGAATGGAATCACCGCTATGCAAATACTTCGTCAAGTAGCGATTGATGTTTTCAAACCCAAGGTTGCTTTGAGCTATAGCCACAAACTGCTGCTGTACGCCTTTCCTGAAATCTACACCAGGAACAACCTTGACACCATGCTTCTGCCCTAGTCGCATACTGTCTAAACAAGCCGATGTATTGTTGATGTCGGTAACGCATAGCGAATCATAACCCCACTCAATCGCCTGTTTGATAAGGTTTTCAGGCTTCCAAGTACCGAATTTGAAGGAATAATATGTATGGGTGTTTAGGAGCAAGGTACAAGGAGCTAGTAACGAGGGATGAGTTGCAAGGAATTAGGGGTTCTTAATTTTTTAAGTAGTCCAAAAAGCATTTTCTGTTCTTCCTCAAGCTTTGACAAAACATCATTTATCCGAGCCAATTGATCTGGACATATATCGAGGATAATCAGAATCTGAGTTTCTACCTCAAACGCTGAGCCAAGAGCAATCTCTAAAAACCAAGCATAATCTTTCGTGCTTTGCCTACTATTTCCTTCAGCTATGTTACTTGAGATCGAAAAAACAAACTGAATTTCCTTATCCAATTGAGTAGCCAATTGAAATATATCTACAGCAATTTCCTTTCCTAATTGCCACACTTTTAACGTTTTAAAGTTCCTCATAATATAAAATTTAGTTTCACTCGCTCCTAGCGCCTAGTTACTAGCTGCGTCTATTCGCTAACAGCATTGGCGCTTTTCCGTTGAAAGGGTTACTCCTGCTGATGTTGCGGGCACCGAGTCCTGAAGCGCGCATTACGGCACGATCGCCAAAACGCTCACGGATCTTATCCATAGCTTGATAGAGGTTAATATACTCCTCGCTGTCTTCAAACAGGTTGATCTGATAACCACCACCCACTAAATGACTGAATCGAACTCCGATCAAGCGAACCAAAAGCCTACGGTTATAGGCTCTCGCAAAAAGCTCCATCACCTTTTCAATCAAAATATGATCAGCTGAGGTATATGGAATGCGCGCCTGAAGTGTTTGGGTTTGAAAATCAGAATAACGAACCTTTACAGTAACACAGCCCGTTAGCTTCTTACCTCTACGCAACTGAAACGCTAAATTCTCAGCCATTGCCAGCATAATACCTTTAAGCTTAAGCACATCTGTGGTATCTCGATCAAACGTACGCTCAGTACTGATGCTCTTACGCTCGTTGTAAGCAATAACAGGGCTATTGTCTATGCCATTGGCCTTCTTCCAGATCATACCACCATTTTGCCCCAATACCTGCTGCATCATATCCTGAGGCATCTCCTGAATGGTTTTAATGCGCTGTATACCCAGATTGCGAAGCGTTTGATAAGTCTTCTCTCCTACCATTGGTATTTTACGCACTGAAAGTGGAGCCAAAAAAGGCTTTTCTTCACCACGCACAATCTCTAACTGATTATTGGGCTTAGCCTCACCTGTAGCTACTTTAGAAACCGTTTTGTTGATGGATAAACCAAAGGAATTGGGCAAGCCGGTTTCTTTAATAATGCGCTGACGAAGCTCGCCTGCTATTTTACTGCAGCCAAAAAACCGATCCATACCGGTGAGGTCGGCATAAAACTCATCTACGGATGTTTTCTCAAGCACAGGCAAACCCTCTTGCATGATTTCGGTAACCATGTCACTATACTTGGAATACGTACCGCTATTGCCCTTTATGACAATAGCTTCCGGACAAAGCTCTCGCGCCATACGCATAGGCATGGCAGAGTGAATACCAAAAGCACGCGCTTCATAACTGCATGATGCCACCACACCACGATCTGTTGTACCACCTATAAGCACAGGCCTTCCATCAAGCCTACTATCCAATAATCGCTCTACCGAGACAAAAAACGAATCAAGATCGAGGTGCAAAATATGTTTTGACTGACTACTTTCCATTTCTTAAAACCAAAAATTAACGCTTGCTAAAATATTTAGCAAAAAGGAGGATTGAGCGGTTTAATGCAAGTATTTTTTTCAACAAAGCTGAATAGTCCATCATCACTCAAACTCAAGGCTTAAGATCAAGGTGGAATAGAAAAAAAACAGAACAATAAATGCGAGAATAATGTTACGATACACTAACTAGGGATAAACCCTCTTTCATTCGAATCGTACTTTAGACGCCATAATGATTATCAGTCGTTCGATATACAGACCAATATACTTTCTTATACTCTCAGTGATGAGTGTTGGCTTATTATATGCACATGGCCCTCGATACACCCACCTTGCAACTTCAGCTCGAATTGCTGAAAACCCAGATCATAGCTGGACAGTAGAAGAAATTGCAAAAGGAAAATACGATGCCCAGTTCAACACCATCAATGAACCCATTCCCAATCTAAACTTCACTACTTCTAACTATTGGGTAAAGTTGAGGGTCACCAATGCTAAAAATGCTGTATCGGAATTCTACCTCGAAGTAGTGCGCCCATTAACCAATGTCATTAACCTGTATCGAGAAAGAGATGGGAAACCTGAGGCTCTCTATAAAGCCTTCAAAGAATTCCATTCTTCAACAGCAATGGACAAAAACTTTGCATGATAAATCAATCACTGAAAACTCAGATCAGCTTCATAAAGTTGGAGTAATGTTCACTATTGACAAGAACAACAAGATTGAAATCTTAAATCTTTCAGGAACGAATGGCGAAACCTATAAAGCAGTGAAGCCTCAACTCAATGATTTGGACAATATATCTGAACTCACTCCCAACGAGGTTTATAGAATAGAGATATCATTTGAAGTAGTTTAAGAATCTTTCAACCACCATCAAAAGGCAAGCGATTAATTATTCGCTTGCCTTTTTTGTTTTTAAAAAGCTCCGGGGCATATTCACTAAAAATTGAACAGAAACTTGTTCATTTGTACCTACAAAAGTTCGGAACATGTTTGATATGATGAAGAAGCTGCAACAGGCTCAAGAAGAAATGAAGAAGATCAAGGCTCGATTGGATACAATTAGCGTTGAAGGTTATTCCCCAGAAGGAAAAATCAAAGTGAACATTACTGGTAACAGAAAAGTTGAAGGCATAATTTTTGTAAATGAAAGCATCCTGTCTGATAAAGATCAATTGGAAGATTATTTGGTAATAGCCGTGAATGATGCCATCGAAAAGGCAGATAAAGTAAACGAAACAGAAATGAAGTCTGCAGCTGGCGCTATGATGCCAGGAATGGGTGGTTTATTTAAATGATTTTGATTAGACTACATATCACCATTTTAGTTTTAGCTCTTTTGAGCGCATTCAATTCTAAAGCTCAAGAAGTCGATAATAGCATCAATGCTCTTGATAAATATTTCAGCACCTCCTCTACTTCTGGTCAATCTATAACCTCTCATTTCACAAATGGGGCAATTGTGAGAACAATTACCTACGATGAGGAGGGGATTCAGATTATAAATTCATTTTCAGCTTCTGCGTTTAATGATGAAATAGCATTACTGCGGTCAGATTTCCATATTTTACAAGAACCTGTGGTTTTACTGAATCAGAGTTATGGTGGATTGCAATCTGTTTTTTGCAGCGTTCGTACGAGGCTCGTTCGGCTTGATAATAAAGACACGCTAAATGTTAGAAGTATTCACTCTTTTCAGCTTATTCAAAGCGATGGATGGAAGATTCAACACCTCGTCATTCAAAATGAAAACCCTTGGTCACCCATAAGTGATGACCTTTGGCCAAAAGAGCTGACAGCCTCAATACGCAATGGAAAGAATATATCTGAATCCCAGGCGTCTGAACCTTTTGAAACATACGACCCAAACAAGGTATATAATGTGAGTGAAGTGGATGAAGCACCCGTTTATCCTGGACAAAAAAGTTTGTTCCAAGATTTAATGAAAAGTTTTGACGTGACCTTACAAGAAGATGAATCACACTCCCCTTTCATTATAGAAATTGCAGAAGATGGCCTCGCTTCATTGAAGTATGTCAATGACTTAAGCGGATCTCAGATGGAAAGCGCCAAATCTTTCGTCAATAGCATGTTGATTTGGTTTCCGGCCATAAAAGACAAAGCCAGTGTTCGATGTAAAATGGTTATGTATATCAAATGAAAAAACTATTTCACATATCACTATGCCTCATTTTCTCGGCAGCTTTGAACGCCCAAGAAGCGAGTTACGGCAGCCCGCAAGATGCAATAAATGGATTTTTTGAGGCCAGCTCCGCATCAGATTACTCTGTTCGGCAATCAATTTTTTCAAGCCTTTTTTTAGCTGATGGTCAAATCAATGCTATTATATTCAAGGAAGACCAAAGCGTCATCAATAAGCTGGGATCATGGAAGAAGTTTTTAGGCGAATCAACCTCGTTTTATAATTCCTACGATCTCTCTTTTGATGAAGTTGAGCGATCTATTAATTACTACGAAGACATTGCCGCTGTGCACAGCTTAGCTTATCAAACCCTGACTGAGAAAATCAACCCTTCTGTAATTTACGAGCAGTTTTTATGGTACACTTTCGATCTGATATATGACGGTAACGGTTGGAAACTTACTTCTGCATCATGGATTAATGCCACTGATAATCAGCCTATAGATGATGCTTTGACTCAAGACACCATTTGGCATACATTGAATAAATAACTTTTTCTTGAAGATTTACGTCTAGTTTAGTGTATAGTTTTTACTAGCATTGTAAGGACACGCTAAATCTATGACCATGAAAAAAACCTTACTCTATTTATTAGCAGGTGAGTTATTTGTCTTTTGTATTACTGCATGTAATATTGATGAATTAGCCTTCCGACCTACATATGCGATTCCTGTTGTAGAAGCGAGGATGACAATTGGAGAGATTCTAAATTCTCGTCCTTCAGAAGTTGAATCTACGTTTGAAAAAGCCTTTGGCACAGATAGTCTATTCAATTTTCAATTGGTGTACACAGACACTTTGGAGCCTTTAACCTTTGAAAGTTTCGCTGGAACTGGGAATTCTGTTCCAGCAAGAAGTTATCCCAATCTTTTTAAGTTGAGAAGTGTATTCTTAAGAATGACTGGAAATACCGAGAGTGGAGACTTTCGTTTTATCAATCCACGTGTTGACTTCGTATTTAATAATGAAATGAAAACCGAATTTCATCTTAGGTTAGATAGCACCTATACCAAGAATGTTAAAACTGGGGTCGAGTTTCCATTCGACATTAACGATACTGCTATCATTCAACCAGGAAGCTCAGCATCACCAGGGTTGGGGACACTCAGCGTTACAAATGAGAACACAAATGGTGCTTTGACGGATGTGTTTTCTCCTACGCCAAAATTCATGTTCTACAAACCTTTACTATCTGTTCCAGCCCAAGGAACTGCTGAGTCAGGTGAAAGGCTAAATATTTACGCCAAGGTTACATTGCCATTTACTGGATATGGTCAGGCAGTTAGAAATGACACAATACCTTATTCAATTGGCGAAGACGATGTGGATGAAATAGACGCTATTGATTTCATATATTTAAGAATGGCCTTTGAAAATGAACTTCCGCTAGAAGTGACTGTGAACGCATTCATAGTCGACACTATTTCTTGGGACACTTTAGCGCAAGTGCGGCTATATAACAGCCAAACGGGCATTGCATTAAATGGAACTGCAGCTGTTGTTCCTGCGGCTACTCCGCTTCAAACAATTACTTCAACAACTACAACTACTCCCGCTTTCAATTCCTCAGATATGAGATTGTATAAGGAGAATCCTACATCTGGACTTAGTGACATTGAAACCTTATTTAATGGAAATGCAATTCTGCTAAATATGAGTTTCAAAACCACTGGATACGACAACTCTGAAACAGTGTCAATCTATAGTTCACAAGCGTTGAAGTTCAACATGGGCATAAAAACACGTATTGACGCCTCCATCACTAGAGATTCGCTTACTAACCTAATTGGACTTTAAAACCACGAACCTAAATTATCATGAGAAAATTAATCATCATAGCGTTAGTGGTATTTGCAGGATTCAAAGCCAATGCGCAACAAGACTTGACCTTATACAATGCTCGCTATTTACAGCAGGCAAGTTTCACCAATGCTTCTTTCACACCTGAATGTAATGTTACTGTAGGAGGAATTCTCTTTGGTTCGACCTATGGTCGTATCGGAAGTAGTGGAATTACTAGAAGAAGCCTATCCAATTTCATTCAAGGACCAGAAGATGCTGTGAAATCATTGGATCGACTCAAAGATTTAAATTACGTAGAATTAGATGCAGGTCGTGATTTAATCCACTTTGGATTTCGCGTAAAAGACAAAAACTACTTCTCTCTTAACGCAAGTGTTCGAACGTTTAACACCTTAACCTATACGCGGGATGCAGCTTCTTTATTGATTTTCGGAAATGGAGCTTCGGCTGATGACCCAGGTAACGAAGGTATCCCAGCGGATTATCTTTTATTGGGGCAACGAGCCGACATGGACGGAACCGGTGTTGAGTCAACTACTTATGGAGAAATAGGTCTTCAATACGCTCGCAAGTTCTTAGAGGATGATAAACTGAGCATTGGTATTCGACCAAAAGTGCTTTTTGGAATCGCAAATGTCCAAACGAAAGAATCTGCTATTGGAATCACTACTGATGCCAACACATTTGGAATAACCGTTGATGGTAGTTATTTGATCAACAACTCATTACCGATTGATCAAGAAGACTCATTATTCAGTTTCCCAGGTTTTAGCAACTTAGGCTTTGGAGTGGATTTGGGAGCGAGCTTCAACTTTACTGAAAAGATGCAGGTGAGTGCATCGGTAAATAATTTAGGCTTCATCAATTGGAAGAATCAATCTAATAATTACACTGCTGATGGAGGAAGTTTTGAATTCCGCGGTGCACTCATTGATGGTTCAATCTTAGATGCGGGAACCTCTTTCGATTCCTTAGGAACCTCATTTACAGAAGACTTGTTGGATAGTTTAAACAGCCAGTTTGGAGCAGATACGACAGAAGAAAAGTATCGCACTAACCTACCTGCTCGTTATAATATAGGTTTCAACTATCAACTTACTGAGCGTTCCAATGTGGGTGTTCTTTTAAACGCCTACAACATCAAGAAACAGCTTCGTGCTGCCATGACCTTATCCTACAATTACAGGATACGAAAGGCAATTGGATTCCATGCTAACTATAGCATAAACAACAGAAGCTTCGCCAACCTTGGACTTGGTTTTAGCTTCAATATCAAATCATACCAGCTTTATGTAATGTCTGACAACATGCTGTTTTTCCTTCCAAACTCAACGAATATGCAATTTAGAGGTGGACTCAATTGGACATTTGGATGCAGTAATGACAAGGACAAAGACGGCATCAAAGACAAGGATGATGATTGTCCTGAAACACCAGGAGAAGCTAAATTCAAAGGATGTCCTGATACGGACAAGGATGGCGTGATGGACAAAGAAGATAAGTGCCCTGAAACTCCTGGATCAGAAGAGTTTGAAGGGTGCCCAGATCGCGATGGCGACAAAATTGCTGACATGAATGATGACTGTCCTGATGCACCAGGGGTTACAGAATTCAACGGATGTCCTGACACAGACCAAGATGGTATTCAAGACTCAGAAGATGACTGTCCTACCGTAGCCGGAATTCCAGAATTTAACGGCTGTCCTGATACTGATAAAGATGGTATTCAAGATGCTGTTGACGACTGTCCAGAGCAACCCGGAATACCTGCGTTCAATGGCTGTCCTGATACTGATGCAGATGGCATTAAAGACAGCGAAGATGCTTGTCCTGAAAAGCCAGGAACTGCACAATTCCAAGGCTGCCCTGATACTGACAAGGATGGTTTACCAGATAACAAAGACAATTGTCCAGAAGTTGCTGGTCCAATAGACAACAAAGGATGTCCATTTGGTGACCGTGATGGTGATGGCGTTTATGATAAAGATGATAGTTGTCCTGACACTCCTGGTCCAGTTGAAAATACTGGTTGCCCTTACAGTGACTTGGATGGTGATGGCGTTTATGATAAAGATGATCGTTGCCCTCAAACACCGGGTGTAGTTGAAAACCAAGGTTGTCCTGAAATCAAGCAAGAAGAGCAAGAAGTGTTAAACACTGCCTTCAGCAACCTTGAATTTGAAACTGGTAAGGATGTAATCAAGGCAAGCTCATTCGAATCTCTTGACAAGCTTGTTGAGCTTCTTGTTAAGAAGACTGATTGGAAATTAGAAATTGCAGGTCATACAGATGACGTAGGAAGTGAAGCATCTAACCTTGCACTTTCTGAAAAGAGATCGAAGTCTGTAGGCAAGTACTTAGAATCTAAAGGTGTGCCAATCACTCAGTTGATCGTAAAATGGTTTGGTGAGTCTAAACCGATAGCTGATAACACCACTGCCGAAGGACGAGCTCAAAACAGACGTGTTGAGATGAACGTCATCTTCGATTAGATCCAAAGATTTCAGTATAAGCCCTAGCAGTTTTGCTAGGGCTTTTTTATTGCTGATCATTCCCTTTTTGTCTAACAACATAAAATCGCATATTCGTCACATGGAGAAAAAGCAACCATCAGTAATCATTGCGCTTATCCCGTTGATCTCTCTAATCATCATTTTAGCTAGCAACGTGATGGTATTCGGAGATGATGCTTTATCCTTTTCAAACCAAATTGCGTTGCTTCTTGCTGCTGGAGTGGCAGGTATTGTAGGACTTCTGCATGGAGCCAACCTAAGCGAACAGCTTGATGGAGTAATTGAAAACGTCAAACAAGCCCTACCTGCCATAATTGTACTTCTCTTAATTGGATCTCTTGCCGGTAGTTGGTTACTCGGAGGCGTAGTTCCAATAATGATTTATTATGGGTTGCAAATTTTAAACCCCGACTATTTTCTAGTCACAGCTTGCATCATCAGCGCTATTGTCTCCATAGCTACCGGAAGCAGCTGGGGCACTATAGCTACAGTAGGAATAGCGCTACTCGGGATAGGGAAAACAATGGACATCCATGAAGGATTGATTGCCGGTTCCATTATTTCAGGTGCATATTTTGGAGATAAAATGTCGCCATTGAGTGATACTACCAACCTTGCGCCTGCTGTAGCTGGCACTGACCTTTTTTCTCATATTAAATATATGACGATCACGACCATACCAAGTATTATTATTACACTCATCCTTTTCTTAGTTATCGGGTTGTCTTTTGACAAAACGATGGATGTAGCATCTGCCAATAGTGTTTCTCAATTGCTTGAAGCCCAATTCAACCTTTCTCCTTTATTATTCCTTGTTCCCGGAGTGGTAATTGCACTGATCGTAAAAAAAGTGCCTGCTATACCTTCCCTGGCCATTGGGTCAATTTTAGGAATTTTAGCTGGTTTTATCTTTCAGACTGAGATGATGGAATCGCTCTTTTCACAAGGACTTTTCTCCAGTAAATATGCTTTGGCCATGACTGCTCTAGGAGCTGACTTTAGTATTCCATCCAATGACCCCATTCTATCTGATCTTCTGACTACAGGAGGAATGAAGGGTATGATGGGCACAATTTGGCTGATTTTATGTGCTATGATCTTTGGCGGAATAATGGAAAAGTCCGGTTGCCTCAATGCTATTTCCACTGCCCTGTTGCATTTCGCATCTGGTAGAACAGGACTTGTAGGGACAACTGCTGCTACATCTATTTTTATGAACTTCACAGCGAGCGATCAATACTTAGCCATAATCGTTCCAGGAAGGATGTTTAAAAATGCTTATGAAAAACTCAACCTTCATCCGGTAAACCTTAGCAGAACTCTAGAAGATGCAGGAACTGTTACGTCTGTTCTAATACCGTGGAACACATGCGGTGCGGCACAAGCCGGAGTACTCGGAGTGGCCACAGCTGTATACTGGCCATTCTGTTTTTTCTGTCTTTTAAGTCCTATCGCTACGATTACTGTGGCTGCCTTGAACATTAGAATTAAAAAAGTTGAAGAGTAGCACTCAACCTTAGAGGATTATTTTCGTCCTAGTTTAAACTACAAAACAATATTTCAATCAAGAACTGACACCTATGAAAAAATTTCTACGAAAGAATTTTGCTCTATTAGCTATTATAGCTACTGGTATAGCTACAATAAGCAACTCAACCGGCCCAGGAGGAGATAACACTGGCTCTCCCAATGACTCAGGCCAAAATGCCTGTACACAATCTGGATGCCATGGAGGAAACGCCTTAAACTCAGGAGGTGGATCGATATCATCAAATCTTCCTGCCACCTACTATCCAGGTGACGCAATTAGTGTGACGATGACCCTGACACATCCTGGATCCAGTACTTTTGGATTTCAAGGAGTGTTTTTGACCCCTGCAAATACACAGGCTGGAACTTTGACGTCTTCAGCAGGTATGACCTTGGGCACTGCTGGGTCTGTTTCTCATATTAAACATAATACGCCTAGTGCTACTGGAGTATGGACATTCACTTGGACGGCACCAGCCACAGCACAAACAGTTACATTTTTTTATGCAGGAAATGGAGCAAATGGAAATGGCAACAATTCAGGTGACTTCATATACAACAGTTCAAGTGTTATCACAGGATTAAACTTAATTACAACCACAGAAACAATAACAGATGAAGGTTGCTTTGGGTCTTGTAATGGCAGTATTTCTCTTGCAGGAACTGCTGGTGGTGCGGGCG
>Ga0209199_1004088_pt1 | contig 13727 bp, 8 predicted proteins | sample COGITO_mtgs_1105_7_FD_184805 | JGI IMG/M metagenome (GOLD analysis project Ga0209199, IMG submission 184805) | Pelagic marine microbial communities from North Sea - COGITO_mtgs_110523 (SPAdes) (version 2) | ecosystem: Environmental > Aquatic > Marine > Epipelagic ...
GGATATCTGGCCGTTTGGCGCAAGTGGTTCTCCGACGCAGGCGTTGGCGCCTTGGTGGCCTTTACCCAAAATTTTGCCATCCCCTGTCTGCTGTTTCGCGCCATCTCAACGTTGGACCTCGGCCAAACCTTCCAACCCGGGTTACTTGGTAGTTTTTACATCGGCGCGATCGCCGGGTTTGGCTTGGGCCTGTTTGGCGCACGCATCCTGTTTAAACGCAGTTGGGAAGACAGCGTGGCCATTGGATTTTGCTGCCTGTTCTCAAACACAGTGCTCTTAGGTCTGCCGATCACCGAACGTGCCTATGGCACTGAAGCCCTGACGGCAAATTTTGCAATCATCGCGGTCCATGCACCGATCGGATATACACTCGGCATTACGGTGATGGAGCTGGTGCGCGGACGCGGCCTTAGCGGCAGGGCATTGCTTCATAAAATAATGAAATCAGTCTTTAAAAATGCGCTAGTGATTGCCCTGAGCCTTGGTTTCGCGGTCAACTTATCGGGCTTTGTTTTACCAGAAATTATGACCGATGGCGTGGATCTTTTAGCCCGAGGCGCGCTACCGGCGGCTTTGTTCGGCTTGGGCGGCGTTTTGGTACGATATCGGCCAGAGGGCGATATCCGTGTGATTTTATATATCTGCGCGATCTCGCTTTTCGTTCATCCTGCCCTGGTTTGGATCACAGGAAGCTATGCCAATCTCTCTACCAGTGATTTCCGCAGTGCGGTCCTGACCGCGGCCATGGCCCCCGGGGTCAATGCCTATATTTTCGCGCAAATGTACGGCCGTGCACAGCGTGTCGCAGCTTCCGCTGTCTTGATTAGCACCGGTCTGACAATTTTCACCGCAAGTCTTTGGCTGTACGCCCTGGGCTAGACCTCAAGTCTAGACAAATCGCGCGGGACGAAAACTCGACAGAAGTGGGCTTGACCTGCCATGCAAAATTTCTTCAGCCAACAGCTGCCCGACCAAAGGGCCAAGTGTCACGCCGCTGTGCATCACCGCCATAAAAATCCTCGGGGCGCCGGGAACTGCGCCCACAACAGGCAGGCCATCTAATGGCACGGGGCGTTCGCCCAGTTTCACCTCTGCCAGCTGCACATCCGGTTGGCTGTGCAATTTTTGGCGAATCCGCGCAATCACGCTCTCCGCCAGTGCCGGCACATCTCCTGATGGATCCAAGTCACCGCTAAATATTTCCCCGGCCACAAGACTGCCATCAGAATTTTGTCTGAAGTGCACATCGGGCGTCATGAGAATATGATGAATGCGCGTCTGTACCGGCTGGGTCTGCACAATCATGCCGCGTTTATTGGCCATGGGCAAAGTCCAACCCAGACCAGTCAAACCGCGGCACGCCGCAGCGCCTGTGGCCAAAATCACAAAATCACAGGGCAGATCGCCCGTCGATGTCTGAAGAATGTAACCACCGCCCGCGCTAGGGCGCAGCGCATGGACGGCCTGTTCAGAGCAAAGCCGCCCACCCCGCTGCGCCACATGCGCCAAAAGGGTCTGCGCCACAGATTGTGCTTGTGCGGCCCCTTCCATAGGCGTGAACAGCGCATGATTCGGACATTCGCGCAGGTTGGGCTCACGCACCGCGATTTCATCGCGGTAAAGGCGCCGGGCAGCATAGCCCCTTGCGGTTAGACTGGCAAATTGCGCCTCAAAATCTTGTCCCGCATCTTCCCACCACAGCGTGCCCGGCCAGATGACATGGGCCTGTAACTCTAACCTCTGGCCCAGAGTTCGAAAGGACTCGACGGCCGCCTGGCGCAATTCGAAATAGGCTTGGGTTTCGGCAAAACTTGCATTGATCCAGCCAAATGAGTTGGCACTGGCCAGGCCTCCCAACGGCCCTTGATCCAAAACAGTGACCTCGGCACCAAGATCTTGGCAAGCCAAAGCCGTGCTGGCGCCGATGATTCCAGATCCTACGATCACCACCCGTGCAGCCGCCGCCATATCCTGCCCTTCCTTCCCTGTGCTTTCGCTCTTTGAGCAGTCATGACACGTTCGCACCTGGCGCTGGAAGCAATTTCCATCGCCAGCGTGAAAAAATGATGCCAGCGGGACATTGAATCGGAGTTTGCCAGCCCGCCCCCTTGTTTCTGCGCCACAGAAGCCCAAATCTAGCAGGGACAAGGAATCAAAAATGCACAATAATTCGCCCGAACAAATACCCGTCTTGCAAAATCCCGCTCCGAATGTGCGCGACCGGGAAAAGATGGAAGGGGGCAAGGCGTTTCGACTTCAAACCGAGTTCACCGCAGCAGGCGACCAGCCCTCCGCCATCAAAGAGTTGGCTGGGGGCATCAATACGGGCGAGGCCAGTCAGGTCTTGCTCGGAGCCACGGGCACAGGCAAGACCTTCACCATGGCGCGGGTCATACAAGACACCCAGCGCCCAGCGATTATTCTTGCGCCTAACAAAACCCTCGCAGCACAGCTTTATGGCGAGTTCAAAGGGTTTTTTCCGGACAACGCGGTGGAATATTTCGTCAGCTATTACGACTATTATCAACCCGAAGCTTATGTGGCCCGCTCGGACACCTACATTGAGAAAGAAAGCCAGATCAATGAGCAAATCGATCGGATGCGCCACTCGGCGACCCGCGCTTTGCTGGAACGCGATGATGTCATTATCGTGGCTTCGGTGTCCTGCATCTATGGCATAGGGTCGGTCGAAACCTATGGGGCGATGACCCAAGATCTGCACAGTGGCAATTGCTATGACCAGCGCCAAGTCATTGCTGATCTGATTGCCCAGCAGTATCGACGCAATGACCAAGCTTTCCAACGCGGCACCTTTCGCGTGCGTGGAGACAGTTTGGAAATTTGGCCGGCGCATTTGGACGACCGGGCTTGGCGTTTGAGCTTTTTTGGCGAAGAGCTGGAAACCATTGTCGAGTTTGATCCGCTGACCGGCGCACGTACCGATACGTTTGAACGGGTGCGGATCTACGCCAACAGTCACTATGTTACCCCGCGCCCGACCATGCAACAGGCTGTGATTGGTATAAAAAAAGAGCTGCGGATGCGGCTTGATCAATTGGTGAACGAGGGCAAGTTGCTGGAAGCGCAACGGCTGGAACAGCGCACAAATTTCGATCTGGAAATGCTTGAGGCGACCGGCGTGTGCAGCGGGATTGAAAATTATTCGCGCTATCTCACAGGCCGCGCGCCCGGGGAGCCCCCCCCAACACTGTTTGAGTTCATCCCAGACAATGCCATTGTTTTCGCAGATGAAAGCCATGTTAGCGTGCCGCAGATTGGCGCGATGTATAAGGGCGACTACCGCCGCAAATTCACACTTGCCGAACACGGGTTCCGATTGCCGTCCTGTATGGATAACCGACCGCTCAAGTTCGAAGAATGGGATGCGATGCGGCCGCAGTCGATTTTTGTCTCCGCCACCCCGTCCAAATGGGAGCTTGACCAGGCGGGTGGCGTTTTCACAGAGCAGGTGATCCGTCCCACGGGCCTGCTTGACCCGCCGGTGGAAATTCGTCCCGTAGAAACCCAAGTGGATGATCTTCTCGATGAGATACGCAAGGTCACAGCGATGGGACAAAGGGTTTTGGCCACAACATTGACCAAACGCATGGCCGAAGATCTCACCGAATATCTGCATGAGCAGGGCATTCGGGTGCGCTACATGCACAGCGATATCGATACTATTGAGCGCATTGAGATACTGCGGGATTTGCGATTGGGCGCCTTTGATGTTCTGCTTGGCATCAACCTTTTGCGCGAGGGTCTCGATATCCCTGAGTGCGGTTTGGTTGCGATCCTCGATGCAGATAAGGAGGGTTTTTTGCGGTCTGAAACGTCTTTGGTTCAAACCATTGGCCGGGCCGCGCGCAACGCCGATGGGCGGGTCATCATGTATGCAGATCGCACGACCGGCTCGATGGAACGCGCGATTGGTGAAACCAACCGTAGGCGCGAAAAGCAGCATGCCTACAATGTGGCCCATGGCATTTCCCCTCTGACAGTAAAAAAGAATGTCGAAGATGTGCTTGCCGGTCTTTACAAGGGCGATACAGATATGGCGCGGGTCACGGCGAAAATCGATCCGGCCTTGCAAGGCGGCAATATCCAGACCGTCCTCGATGGGCTGCGGCTCGATATGCGAAAAGCGGCAGAAAATCTGGAGTTTGAGGAAGCCGCCCGTCTGCGCGACGAGGTAAAACGCCTCGAGACAGTTGAGCTGACCATCTCAGATGACCCCTTGGCCCGGCAATATGCGGTCGAAAAAGCAGTAGACGACGCTCACAAAGCCTCAGGCCGATCAAAAGCAGGGCGCGCCGGTCAAAGGAGCGGCGCCCGGCGACGTAAATAGGCGGCACCGCATATGACAAAGGGCAATAGAACCTGCGCCCCATTGCCCCCTAACCTGCGGATCCACGCCGGGTATAGGTGGGGTATCCATGCGTGCAGTGAGATTGACGTTCCCGCGACAGGCGGACTACCAAGCCAGTTTTTCACCTGACGGCCACTGCCGTCTTACTTGGCATGAGAATGAGGAAATTCATAGATATTTAGATGTTATCATACGAACTTGACAGCTTTGCAGTTGGTCCCGCCCCTCAAAACCATTAAAGTTTGTTTCTTGAAATGTTTCAAAACAACGCAACAAAGCTACAGCCTAGCAGTTCCCCACAAAAAATTGGAAAGCACAGGTCACCACATTTATCACAACAGATAAGCTGCCATCCCAAAGCGCGGGTTTTTGGGAGATTAAAATTTCTGACAGACAGCTTTGTGGCGGTCGGGCCAAAAACAGATATGAAAATTTACACACGCAATTTCAACGACGGGAACCAACGACACAATGATTCAAGACGGTTGCGGCACTTAAGAAATTTTTAGTTATCCCAGTTAAATATGCAACCAATTCAGCCATGAAAGGCATCTGAAAAGCAAGCATCCTTCTAGCAAAAGCGTCTAACTAATCTCACGGAGTATTTCAATTTCTGTGCCGCAGGATGATAAACTTAATGTATCTTTTACGAGTATTCAGATCTATCAAACAATAACGTCAGACGCTTCTCCGTATTTCGTATCACCTTCCAATTTGAGCCATTTAACAATTGACAGCTTCTTGGAGTTCATATGACCCATCAAAGTTAGCGCCAAGTTGGGTCCATCTCTGGCAATAAGAAACGCCAATATTTGTTCGTGTTCTTGCACAGCGTCATACCATCTCCCTTGGGTCATATTCGCCAAATACCGCGCCCTCTGCATGCGTAGCGACAAGGCCTCACAGGATGATGTTAACGTGCCGTTGCCAGCTGCGACCAGAATGGCACGGTGGATCTTCTGGTTGATACTGAAATACTCGTCCAGATCACTGTCCTCGTAACTTTTTAGCATGCGCGCGTGCAAATCACGGATGGCGTCAATTTCGGCGTCGGTAATGTTTTTGCAGGCCAATTCACCCGACAATGCCTCCAAAGCGCCCAGTACTGGAAACACTTCCTCAACCTCTTCAATCGTGACGCGGGTCACCCATGCACCGCGATTGGGTTCGAGCCGCACCAGCCCTTCTGAAGCAAGCACCTTAAGTGCCTCGCGCAGCGGAGTTCGTGACACGCCGAATTGGTCACATAATAGCTTTTCGGGTACCTTTGCCCCCGGCTCCAACTCCGCATTGATGATCAATGTCTGCATTCGGTTCACTAACTCGTGATGTAACGAGGTGCGGGCAATGGTCTGAGGGTTTTTCAGTTGAAACATAGTGTTGCTAATTTCACTTTTTTAGAGCCATTTCAAGTAGGCGTGCCATGTGGATAGGTTGGCGGGTGGTCAGGTCCGCTACCTGATGTCGACAAGATGTACCATCTGCAACAATTAAGGTTTCAATGTCCGCTCTCCGTACCGCAGGCGCCAAATCTAACTCTGCCATTGCGCGGGATGTCTGATGTGTGTCGGTACCATATCCGAAAGCGCCTGCCATGCCACAGCACGATGTCTCAACGGTTTCGACCTGCGTATCGGGCAAGAGGGCTAGTGTCTTTTCTATACTGGACATAACGCCCATTGCCTTTTGATGGCAATGCCCATGCAATAAAACCTTTGAGCTCGGGGAGGTCAAAGGAAGATGAAAATCAGGGTTAGCTTCCTGATCAACGATGTATTCTTCGAGCATACGAGCCTTGGCACTAAGTTTCTCGGTGTCTTCACCAGGGAGAAGGGCAGGGATCTCATCGCGCAAGGTCAGTAAACAGCTGGGCTCCAGCCCAATGATCGGGAGGCCTTTTTCGACATATGGCATTAAAGCATCAACCAAACGCTGCGCCTCTACTTTGGCCTCATCTATCAATCCAGCCGACAGGAATGTGCGGCCACAACACAGCGGCCGCTCGCCTTTGCGAGCCTTTGCCAAGTGCACTGGCACATCGGCGGCCTCCATTACCTTGAACGTGGCTCGCAAGTTTTCCGGTTCAAAGTAGCGGTTAAAACAATCTGCAAAGACTACGGCTTGCGGACTTTCACTCTCACTTGCTTCGCTGTTTTTAAAGGGCCGTGTCGCCCAGGTTGGTAGCTTGCGTGTCGCGGTGAAGCCGGTCAGTGATTCGGTCAGTTTAGCCAACCCTGGAAAGGTATTACGTAAGTTTGCCAAAAAGGGCATGCGCGCTGCAATTGGGGCATAGCGTGGTAGAAACGCAGTCAGACGCTCCTGTAGCTTTAACCCGCTTTTACGCACGGTCGCAGCTTGCACTTCGACCTTCATGCGCGCCATGTCCACGCCAGTAGGGCATTCGAGCTTACAGCCTTTGCAGGACACGCAAAGCTTCATCGTCTGGGCCATCTCGTCAGAGGTCAGCGCGTCGGGCCCCAATTGACCAGAAATAGCCAGCCGCAGTGTGTTTGCACGTCCACGTGTGAGGTCTTGTTCCTTTCGGGTCACCCGAAAAGATGGGCACATTACCCCTCCTTTAAGCTTACGACAGGCCCCGTTGTTGTTGCACATTTCGACCGCGCCCTGAAAGCCGCCAGCGCTACCCGACCACTCAGACCAGTCGAGACCGGTTGAAAACTCTTCAACCATATAGTTTGGACCATAGCGGAAAAGGCGGCGGTCATCCATCCTGGGCGGATTAACTATTTTTCCAGGATTGAATAAGCAGTTTGGATCAAGGCGCGTTTTTACCTCTGCAAAATTTGCAACCATACGAGCGCCGAACATCTTATCATGAAACTCGGAGCGGACGAGCCCGTCACCGTGTTCGCCCGAGTGCGAGCCTTTGTACTTTGCGACTAGATCAAAACATTCTTCTGCAATTGCGCGCATGGTTTTCACGTCTTGATCCAGCTTGAGGTTCAGGACCGGACGGACATGTAGGCATCCAACAGAGGCATGGGCATACCATGTTCCGCGTGTACCGTTACGCTCAAAGATCTCAGTCAAGCCAGCTGTGTAGGCGGCTAGGTCGGGCAGTTCTACAGCGCAATCTTCAACGAACGACACGGGTTTACCATCGCTTTTCATGGACATCATGATATTGAGTCCTGAGCTGCGCAGCTCAGCAATGCGGGCCTGCATTGCGGGGTCAGGCACGGGGGTCATTCCGCCCCACTCCTTACCCATGCCGGACCAAGAAAACCCCAAATCACCCATCATTTCGTCGAGTTGACGTAATTTCTGCGCATGCAAGCTGGGGTCTTCTTCGGCAAATTCAACAAGCAGCAGGGCGTCTGGTTTTCCCGTCACGAATTCCTCAATCGTTTGCTTGAACATCGGAATATCACGAGCTAGCGCAATCATTGTTGCATCTACCAACTCAACACCCTGAGGGTTTAATGTGACCAGAAATTGGGCTGCATCCATCGCCTGATGGAATGTCGGGAAATGGCAAACACCCAAGACCTTTTGCGAAATGATGGGCCAGAGCTTCAATTCAATGGCGGTAGAATATGCAAGCGTCCCCTCTGATCCCACCAGAAGATGTGCTAGGTTGTTGGATGTGTCGCTAGGTACAAGAGCGTCGATATTATAACCCCCGACGCGGCGCATGACTTTTGGGAATTGAGCCTCAATTTCAGCGGCTTCTCTGACCCCAAGGCGCAGTAAATCGTCAATCAGCGGCTGCAGCTGCGGTGATGTTGCGTCCGCAATTGGTCCGAAGTGGTGCTGACTGCCGTCGGCTAGAAAGGCATCAATCGACAGAACATTGTCACGCATCATTCCATATCGCAGGGACTTCCCACCGCATGAATTGTTACCCGCCATTCCGCCAATGGTTGCTCGGGACGCGGTTGAGACATCAACAGGGAACCAAAGGCCGTGGGGCTTTAGCGCACGATTAAGGTCATCCAGCACAATGCCAGGACGCACAACACAGCGTTGTCCCTCCACATCAATCTCAATGATATCATTGAAATATGTCGTGTTATCTAAGACTAAAGCTTCGTTAACAGTTTGACCACATTGGGACGTACCGCCGCCACGCGCAAGTAGGGACACGCCCTTTTCACCCGCGATATCAATTGCAGCTCTGATGTCGTCTTCGGACTTTGGAGACAGCACACCCACTGGCATCATCTGATATAATGATGCGTCGGTGGAATAACGACCGCGTGAGAACCTATCAAACATCAGATCACCCTGAACACGGGATTTCAAAGTTTCTAAAAGGTCAGACATTTGCGATCCACTACACTTAAAGCAATTATTTCTGTTGACTTAATTATGAATTCAAAATTAAGTTGTTTCAACTAAAAAGTTATTTGTAGGTTTTCAGGCTCTGCCTGCAGCCTGTTCTATCAAGTTAATGTGAGACAATAGTCATGAGAAAAGCTGGCCGCCATTTTCTACAAATCCCTGGCCCGAGTGCTGTACCTGACCGCATTCTAAGCGCGATCGGTCAACAGACGATCGACCACCGTGGCCCTGATTTTGCATCTGTTGGCATGAAGTCACTGGACGGATTAAAAACAATATTTAAGACGCAACAACATGTATTTATCTATCCGGCGTCGGGAACCGGCGCGTGGGAGGCCGCATTAGTCAATACGCTGTCGCCCGGTGATCGCGTGCTGATGTTTGAGACAGGGCATTTTTCGACCCTGTGGAAAAAGCTCGCCGAAAAGTTAGGCCTTCGCGCCGAGTTTATCCAAGGAGATTGGCGCGGTGGTGCAGACCCAGACCAGATCGAGGCCTATTTGACTGAGGATAAAGCTCACGATATTAAAGCCGTTTGTGTTGTACACAACGAAACGTCGACAGGCTCAGTCTCGCCCATCTCTGAGGTGCGCAAGGCGATTGACCGTGCGGGTCACCCTGCGCTTTTTATGGTTGATACCATTTCCGGCCTTGCGTCGCTCGAGTACAAGCACGATGAATGGGGCGTGGATGTCACGGTGTCAGGGTCACAAAAAGGGCTGATGCTGCCCCCTGGCCTTTCGTTCAATGCAGCAAGCGAAAAGGCGATGGCAGCTAACGCCAAATCAGGTCTGCAACGATCCTACTGGGATTGGGCAGACATGGTTGGCCCGAACAAAACCGGTTATTTCCCTTACACCCCTGCGACCAACCTACTATATGGGCTGAATGAAGCAATCGATATGTTGCACGAAGAGGGGTTAAACAATGTTTTTGCCCGTCACGCCCGCCACGGTCAGGCGGCACGCGCGGCTGTTCGTAAATGGGGGCTCGAAGTGCTCTGCACCAAACAGGGACAAGAGAGTGGCGTGCTGACCGCGGTAAAGCTACCTAAGGGCCATAGTGCGGACGGATTCCGGGCCAGCACTCTGCACCATTACGATATCTCTCTTGGAAATGGCTTGTCAAAGCTAGCCGACAAAGTCTTTCGTATCGGCCATCTTGGCGACTTCAATGATTTGATGCTGGTTGCAACACTTGCTGGTGTTGAGATGGGCCTAAAGAAGGCGAATGTTCCGCATGAAACAGGCGGTGTCCAGGCGGCAATGGAGCAGCTCGATCTAAAACTCGAATAAAAGAATGCCCCGGCTGAACGGGGCACAGGCGAAAACTAAGCATGAAAACTCTGGGAGGAGAACAAAATGAAGATAATTGCAAAACTATTAGCAGCAACCACTGCTATTGGCATGGCAACAAGCGCCTATGCCGCTGATACCAGTTTGAAATTTGGTCATGTTGGCAAACCAGGCTCACTATTTGAGGCGTCAGTCGATAACTTCGCAGCCTGCGTCAACGAGGCTATGGCTGGTGCTGTCGAGGTTCAGACGTTTGGGTCATCACAGCTAGGTAAAGATAAAGAGCTTCTGCAGAAGCTTAAATTGGGGCAGGTTGATTTCTCTCTGCCATCCTCAGTGATGTCATCAGTAGATGATACATTCGGTATTTTCGAGATGCCGTATATCATCAAAGACCGCGGTCACATGCGCCGCGTTCAGGGTGCGATGATGGATAAGTTTCAAGCTGCGGCGAATACCAATGGCTATCACATCGTCGGTTTGGCCGAGAACGGATTTCGGAACATAACCAATAACGTACGGCCGATTAACCGGCCTTCCGATTTAAAAGGCATTAAGTTGCGCACGCCAAACGGTGTCTGGCGCCTGAAAATGTTCCAAGAATATGGAGCAAATCCAACGCCAATGGCATTCTCTGACGTGTTTACCGCACTGCAAACAGGCGTAATTGACGGGCAGGAAAACCCTTACGCGCAGATCGCGTCCGCCAAGTTTCAGGAAGTACAGAAATATCTTTCCGTTACAGGTCACGTCTATACGCCCGCTTATATCCTGATGTCGAAAAAGAAGTTCGACAGCATGGACGCTAACATGCAGGCTGGTTTGACTGAATGTGCGAACCAAACCCAAGACTTTACCTACGAGAAAGCAGCGGAACTGGAATCCAGCCTACTGAAAGTGATCGAGGATGCGGGTGTTGCTGTAAACACAGCGGACAAAGACGCCTTTATTGAAGCGTCAAAGCCGATATACTCTCAGTTCGCAGATGAAGTAGAGGGCGGCCAGGACATGATTGACACCGTACTCAGTCTCGGCAACGCAAGCTGATCATTGTGCAGGTGGCAGGGCTCAAACCTGCCACCTGCGTTAAATAATCAATATTTTGCATCACGCGCGCGTTTCTTAATTCGGGGAGTGATGTCGAGTATTCTACAGGTCAGACCCATATGGAACATACTGCATACCCGACACTATCTCGCATCAACCGATTGCTTGGCAGCGTACTCGAGTGGATCACTATTAGCCTGATGGTACTGCTTACAGTGATCGTTACCCTAGCAGTGATTGCACGCCTAATGGGGCAGAGCTTTTCCTGGTATGATGAGGTTGCGGCTATCATGCTGGCTTGGATCACTTATTACGGCTCAGCACTTGCCGCATTGCACCGTCGTCATATCGGATTCGATACAGTGCTTCTCGCGATGCCGCAAAAAATGCGTATCGCTGCGTTGTTTCTGGGTGAGGCACTTGTGCTGATTTTCTTTTTTCTCATGGCCCGCGCCGGAATCCAAGTTCTTGAGGTCCTTGCCGGTGACACTCTAATCTCTCTTACATGGGTGCCCATTCAGCTGACTCAATCCATCATCCCTATTGGCGCAGTTCTGTTCATGCTGTGCCAGATACTAAGCCTGCCTGGGTTTCTCAAATTAACAGCTGCTGGCGTGTCACTCGAACATGCCGAAATTGAAGAAGAAGTCGAAATCGAACTCAAGAAAAACAAGGACCGTGTCTGATGTTGATAGCTTCAATTTTTATTGCGATGCTGCTGATGATTTGCATCAATATGCCCATCGCGGTCGCATTGGCGATGGCTGGTGTGCTGGGTTTAGCCGCAACAGAGGGAACCAGTAGTCTCGTTACGATCGCACTGGATATGTATGATGGATCGACAAAATTTTCCCTTATCGCCATTCCAATGTTCGTTTTGGCCGGTGCGATTATGAATGCTGGCGGCATCACCGACAGGCTGATCAACTTCGTGACTGCGATCATTGGGTTCATTCGCGGTGGCCTTGCCATGGTGAACATTGGCGTATCTCTGTTTTTTGCAGAAATTTCTGGCTCTGCAGTAGCCGACGTTGCCGCGATGGGCTCAATCTTGATCCCACAAATGAAAAAGAGAGGTTATTCAAAAGAGTTCTCCGCTGCAGTGACCTCATCTTCCGCTTCATTAGCCATTATCATTCCACCCTCGATCCCAATGATCCTTTACGCCGCTTCTGCAAATACCTCGGTTGAGCAATTGTTTGTTGCAGGTGTCGTGCCAGGGTTGCTGGGGGCAGCAGGCCTAATGACGGTCGCGTACTTCTTTGCAAAAAAGTATAATTTTCCCACAGAAGAGGCATTCAACTTTACCCGCCTGCGCGAAACCTTCATAGACGCACTGCCAGCGTTTACACTCCCATTCATTATTCTGGGCGGCATCTTTGGTGGATACGTCACAGCGACAGAAGCTGCAGGCCTTGCCGTTTTGGCCTCGATTATTGTCTCTGCGTGGTACGGAAATCTAGATGTTCGTCACCTGCGACGCGCAATGCTTGATGGTGGCATCCAAACAGCTGTTGTCATGCTGCTTGTTGCTGCTTCAGTACTAATGGGAGGATTTTTGACACGAGCACAGATACCGCAGCAATTAGCCGCAAACATCTTGTCGATTACGGATCAACAATGGGCAATCTTGCTGATCCTCAACTTCTTTTTCCTTGTAGTGGGCTTTTTTCTGCACTCTGCAGCGGCCATCATACTAGTCATTCCGATTGTAATCCCACTTATCACAGCAGCAGGAATTGACCCGGTGCACTTTGGCTTGGTCGTCACACTGAACCTTGCCATAGGTCAACAAACGCCGCCTGTGGCATCTGTGCTGGTAACCGCTTGTTCGGTAGCACGAGCCAACATTTGGAAAGTGTCGAAGGTTAATATCTGGTTCATTGGCGTACTTTTAGCCGTGCTCATGCTGTGCACCTATGTACCATCCGTGCCGATGTTCTTAGTAGAGTATTTCTACCGATGACCGATCAAAACACTGAATTAAAATCAAAAATCTATAACGATATCATGTGGATTACCTTCAATCGTCCACAAGCGCGCAATGCGCTGACATTCGACATGTATGAGCGACTGGCTAAATTGTGTAGAGAGGTGCCTGCAGACGGGTCAGTCCGCGCACTGGTGATCGCTGGCACAGGGGGCAAAGCCTTTGCTGCAGGTACCGACATGACGCAATTTCGTGCGTTTGATACACCTCAAGACGCGCTTAACTATGAGGCGCAAATTGAAGCGGTGCTTGAAGCAGTTGAGTGCTGCCCTCTGCCTACGATCGCGGCAATTCACGGTGCGTGTACTGGTGGAGGCGGCTCAATAGCAGCAGCCTGTGATATCCGCATTGCCTCTGCCAGTCTTAAGTTCGGGTTCCCAATAGCGCGCACGCTTGGTAACTGCCTTGCTGCGAGTAATTTGGCGCGATTATCAGAGCTGATTGGTGCGGGCCGTGTGCGTGAGATCATTTTTACTGCCCGCCTTATAGAAGCAGATGAGGCGCTTTCAGTCGGATTAATAAGCGAAATTCTTCCCGATGAAGAGAGCTTGCTTGCCCGGGCCACTGAGCTTGCCAAGCACTTGGGAAGTATGGCCCCACTAACGCTGCGCGCGACCAAGGAGGCACTGCGCCGCAACCGCAATGCGCTCAAGATTGATGACACAGATCTGATCATTTCATGCTATATGAGCGATGACTTCCGCATCGGGACAGAAGCATT
>Ga0209199_1004090_pt1 | contig 13724 bp, 10 predicted proteins | sample COGITO_mtgs_1105_7_FD_184805 | JGI IMG/M metagenome (GOLD analysis project Ga0209199, IMG submission 184805) | Pelagic marine microbial communities from North Sea - COGITO_mtgs_110523 (SPAdes) (version 2) | ecosystem: Environmental > Aquatic > Marine > Epipelagic ...
TTAATCACGTAGAGCCAACTCTTTAACTTTTGAAACGGGTTGCCAGATATAGTCGAGAACGGTCCGCTTTCCGGAAACCACATCTACGGTTGCTGTCATGCCGGGAAGCAAGACCACTTCTTCGCCTGTTTCCAAGGTAATACCGCTGTCTATAGATATATCGAGTAGGTAGTATGAACGACTGGCGCCGCCTGATGTATCAGTGATTGCATCGGGGCTTATGCTTGTTACGTATCCGTCAATAGCGCCATACTTAGATGAGTCATAGGCACTCAAACGGATGCGTACAAAATCATTCATACGGATGCTCGAAATGTCTTTTGGATCTATTTTAGCTTCAAGTTTAAGCGCCTCTCCCGTCGGCACAATTTCCAGTATCACATCCCCCGCTCGGACATATGCACCAACAGTCTGAAAGTTAATCCGATTAACAATACCATCGACCGGCGCACGTATTACTGTGCGTTTAACCCGCTCTTGTAGCGCGGGAACAAGTGTATTAACCTCACTTAATTCGGCAACAACGGTGTTAAGCTCTTCAAGTGCACGGCGCTTATAGCTGTCGAGGCCATTTGATATCTCGTTTTCAACTTCCAAGATGGCAGACTGTGCGATCGCGACCCGGGCTACTCCGGCCTGAATTTCGCCAGACATGCGCTGTTCATCACGGCGCAGCTCTAAAAGCCGCGTTTCAGGCATGATATTTTGGCGCACCAGCGGATCAATGATGTTGATTTCATCATTGATCAGGCCCAGCATATTGCGTGACGTCTCTAGGGCCTGTTGGGATGCTGTTAGATCTTGCTCCCGTTGGATTTTTTGCAGCTTTAGGATAGACATCAGCCCAGAGAGCTCTTTGCGCTTGGCAAGGTGTAGGGCCTCTTCGGTTGCGGCCGTATCCTTGGACTGCGCCATCATAGATGCGTCAGGCGCAAATTCTAGTCCTCGGCTTTCTGCCTGTAGGCGAAGCTCCCTGACAAAGAGCGTTGCAGCCCGTTGCTGAAGCTTATCCAGTTCTGACTGCAATTCGATCGGATTTATTTCGTAGAGCACATCATCCGTTTGCACGAGGGCGTTTTCATCAACAGAGCGCGATAAGATCACGCCAGACTCGGATGACTGGACCATTTGGTTCTGGGTGGTGGATACAATTTTCCCATCGCCCCGCGTGACATTATCGAGTTCGGCGATGGACGCCCAGCCCAATACTGAGGTGATCAAGGCCGCAATGACAAACATTATGAGAGAGTTGCCGAAGCCCTCACGCTCTTCCATCTCTCGGGATAGTTTTTCGAATTTTGATTTGGCCATAACGCTCTCTTATTCTTATTTTTTCAGCTCACCGGGTGGGGAATCGAGGATGACATTCCCTTGGTCCATGACGAGGACGCGGGTCACGAGATTGAGCAATGTGTTTCTATGCGTCACCGCAACCATAGTACGATCCGTCAGGTAGTCGCCAAGGCGCTGTAGGATTGCTGCCTCTGTTGAGGAGTCCATGGAGCTTGTTGGCTCGTCAAGAACCAAGATATTCGGCTCATGGAGGAGCGCGCGGCTGAGGTTGATTGACTGGCGTTGCCCACCGGACAATCCAACACCGCGTTCTTTGATTTTCAGGTCATAGCCCGCTGGATTGCCTTTTATGAAATCGTCCGTCCCAGACAGTTGGCAGATTTTTAGCAGATGCTCATCGTCATATTCATAGTAGCCCAGTTGGATGTTCTCGCGAACTGTGCCGGAGAATAGCCAGGTTTCCTGTAGCATCACGCCTAAATTGCGTTGCAAGTCGGATTTATCAATTTGACGCAGGTCTATACCGTCCAAAAGAATGGATCCGGTTGTGGGTTCGATTAAGCCGGCGCAGAGTTTCGCGAAGGTGGATTTCCCCGACCCCATACGGCCTAGAACCGCCACTTTCTGACCTGCTGGGATTTTAATGGAAAGATCCTTAATTAGCGCATTCTTCGCACCGGGAAAGGTGTAAGACACGTTCACAAATTCGATATCACCCTTGAGGACCGGGCGGCTCAAGCGCTGTTCGGAAACGCTCACGCCATCTGTCCGGTTCATCAACTTATCAATTGAGCGGAAAGCCTGGCGTGCGGAGTTGGCCCGCGAGAGCGCCGATGCGACCTGACCAAGTGGCGCCAAGGCCCGTCCCCCCAGAATGACCGCGGCAATAAGTCCGCCCATGGTAAGTTCTTGGGCTTGGATCAGAAACACGCCGTAAAAGATTGTTGCCACCTGAGCGATTTGTTGAATTGAGGCTGCCGAATTGATCGCGAATTGAGAAAAAATTCGGGCTTTCAGGCCAAGCTCGGACTGATCTGTTGTCGCGGTTTCAAAACGGTTTTTCATTAAGCGTCCGGCGCCGGTGGCCTGGATCGTATCCAGACCATTCAAAGTTTCGACTAGCACAGCTTGTTTCGACATGCCCGTTTGCATGGCACCTGAGGCGAGGTGGGCTAAGATCGGTTGAATAGCGATGCCAATGATCAACACGCAAGGGACTGCAAGCAAAGGCACAATCGCGATATTTCCACCGATCAAGTAGACCACATAGATAAAGAAAAAGATAAAGGGCAAATCCACAATTGCCACGAGCGTTGCAGAGGTGAAGAACTCTCGCAGCGTGTCAAATTCTCGAACGACACTTGCCACAGCTCCTGAGCTTTGATTGCCGGCGTCCAATCGCAGCGTGAGAAGTTTGTCGAACACCATGCGCGACATGCGCGCGTCCGCCCGCTTGCTGGCCCGGTCGATAAAGTTTGCGCGGAGCGATTTGGTTAAGAAGTCAAACCCAAGTGCGATCATCACTCCGATTGATAGGGCAATTAGCGACTCAATAGCTTCATTGGGCACAACGCGATCATAGACCACCATGATGAATATTGATGTCGAAACACCCAAGAAATTGGACATTGTGGCCGCTAAGATCACTTGTAAGTAGAGCCATTTGCCCTGTGCAAAGGCCGAGTAGAACCAGCGCTTACTCGATTTGGCTTCGGCATTGCTGTCACGACGCGCTAAAATAAGGTGACCGGAAAACTTGTTCGAAAACTGGTCTTTCGACATTTTCTTGATTTTAAGTTTATTCTCGATACCTGCGTATTTGACGGTGCCGTCCGATTTGATCTCGGTCAAAATGAACGCGCCGCCGTCCTCCCAGAACCCAATCATTGGGCAAAGGCTCTGTGTCAGGTTGTTGACTGAGATACGACCAAAGCTGGCGACATAGCCGATCTCGCGTAAAACGCTCACCATTTCCGCCGGTGAGAACGTACTGCTTGACGTGGCCGGCAGGTCGCGTATCGCCGCTTCGCTGTAGGCTTCGCCTTGATCCCGAAGAAACCTCTGGAGCGTGAGCACCAGCTCGCTTTCGGTCGAGTTAGACGTGTCCTCTACGGCGCGCTCACCGTCTGTTACCCCTCGCGGGTCTACATCCGCTTCATCAGCGCTATGTTCCAGAGGTTTTGATGCGGTCAAATCCGTCATTTTGCTGCCTTAATTGTGGTCTTATTGGTGTCAATTCCCAGTCGCTTTGACAAAAGGCCCGAGCTGGCGAGCATTTCGTAGTCAATTTTTAGGAGCTCTGAGGCGACCGATATTCTTTGATCAGAGGTGCGGTAGGCTTTCTCTTCGGCCTGGATTAATTGCCGAACTGTCGTTTGGCCCGTCGCAAGTTGCGACCACATGATTTCAAGCTCATTTTGAGACGCAGCTTCTTGCGCAACGAGTGTTTCAAGCGAGGCGGTGAGCGCGGTACGTCTGCTCAACGCCGTATCCAATTCTCTTTTTCCGGCCAGCTTTGCTCCTTTGAGCTTTTGCTCCGCCGCCTTCAAATTGGCAGCCTGTGCGGCGGTATTGGCTTCGCGTCGTCCACCGTCGCCAATAATCCACGACACTTCTAAACCGATTGCATAGGTTGTGCGCTCGTCCTTTTCCATTGGCGATGCCATACCGGCCTTGAACCCGACGGTTGGTTTATCAAGACCTTGTGCCACGAGTAAACTCTGTTTGGCGGATAAAACTTGAGCGGCTGTCTGCGCCATTATTGGGGCACGGTTCCAGTTGCGTTGGATATGGGTCAGATCTGCGGCTGTGAGAAGCGATGTCGGCGTGGTTAGATTTTTCGGGACAGCTCCAAAGAATTTCATGTAGCTGGCTTCTGCTGCTGCAATTTGCGCATCAAGATTTGCTTTTTCCAAAGAAAGTGCTCGAGCGGCAATTTCTGCGGAGGCGCTGGCACTCTTGTCGACCATGCCACTCGCAACAAGCGTTTTCATCTGCGTCAGCATTTTTTCGGTTTTGGTCATGAGCGCCTGAAATCGTGTGTCGCGCTTGTTCAGTGTATCGAGGTTAATCCATGAGACCGCAGCATCTTTTGCGGTGGTATTGGCTACGAGCGCCACATCCATTTCTGCGATGAAGGCATTGGCCCGTGCCTGGTCTATTCTGGCAACGCTGGAGCCGCCATCGAAGATGAGCTGACTTACCGAGAGGTTTGCGCTGGCGCCGCGTTCCGTAGTGGAGGCCAAACCGGCACCATCCTTGACAGTTTGTCCGGCATTAGCGCTCGCAGAAATTTGGAGTTCTCTATCTGCATCTGCAACTAAAATTTCACTTAAGGACCTATTATAATTACTCATAGATACGATATACTCAGGTGAATTTATTACGATTTTGGAAAGATCATTGTTGAAATCGCCTGAAAGAGCTTTTGCGAGTTTTGGCTGAGATAAAATATCAGATGATACCTTTAATATAGCATTTACTTCAGAGTTCAGTTTTGCCGTCGAATACTGCGGAGCGCCACACGCCGATAGCGCAAACATCGCTGTAATTAAGGCTAAGTTTTGATGCTTCATGCCAATTTCCCTTTTCCCATTGATGTGCGGTTCGAATCGTAACGCTTAATTACGGGTACAATAGCTATATCGTTAATGGAAGATTAAATTTCAACAATAATGACATTAAAACCGAGGCTTCAATGAGTTTTTAGCTGTATGAAATACTCGTTAGTTATTCATATTTATATACATTTTATTAAATTATATTGTGAAAAATTGATAGATTGTTTAGTATTTTTTAAACATAATTTAATATATTGAATAGATTCATGGCGCGTGTTTAAAAAGGTCAGTGAACTTTAATGTCTGGAGAAAGAAATTATGACCATCCAACAACACGCGTCTTTCGATTCAAGCGCTGCTGAGTTGAACGCAACCAGCAAGCTTGTGAAAGCCTGGGAATCCAAGAACGCCAAAAATGCAGCACGCGCCGGTGGTGTATCGCTCATGGCACTGTCGCTCGCAGCATGTGGCGGCTCTGATGACGCTGCGGTAGTCGTACCGGTAGACATCACATCTGACAACGAAGATTTCTTGCTTGCTGCAGTAACTGCAGTAGATGCAACAGCAACAACCGTAACCGAAGTTGCCGCAAACGCGACCGCAGCTGGTGAAGCAGCAGCTGAAGCAGCGATTAGCCAGTCCATCGTCGACGCGGGTATTACAATCGCTGATGACGCGACAGGTGCAGAAACCATCGCAGCGATCGCAGCGTCTGACAACACCGAAGTAATGATGTCTCAAGCTGACTATGACGCGGCCAATGCTGCCGCGGCACTGTCTGACAACACCGAAGTAATGATGTCTCAAGCTGACTATGACGCGGCCAATGCTGCCGCGGCACTGTCTGACAACACCGAAGTAATGATGTCTCAAGCTGACTATGACGCGGCAATCGACGCTGCAGACGACGCTGAGCAAGCCACCATTGACGCAACTAACACTGCAGTTACTGGCGCTGGTTTCGCTGACGTAGATGCATTGATTGCAGCCTACACTGATTTAATTGATGGTTCTCCGCTCGATTACACTCCCAGCGCAACAGCCGACGAGTTGATTGGTACGATAGGCAACGACACCATCACCGCCGAACTGGGCACGTACGTGAACGGTGACTCACTGAGAGATGTCAGTACTACTGATAACGACACTGTGGACATTACACACAACGCGGCTGTAACGCCAAACATCTCCGATGTTGAAAATGTAAACCTTAACCTGAACGCAACGGGCGCAGCTGATGTGACAGCTTCATCATTGACTGGCGTAAGCGTACTCACAGTGACGCGCGGTGATGTCACCGTGGGTGGCTCAGTGATTGCAGGCGACACGACAGTTGTTGTAGATGCGGTTGACTCAGCCGATGTAGGCACGATTGTCGCTGGCGCTGGAACAACCACCGTTGCAGTAAACCAAACAACAACTGCTGGTATCACCGTGAATGCTGACGCCGCATCTGGCAACGTGACAGTTGATGGTGCCGCAACAGTAAATGCAGCGGGTGCTGGTACTGGTGATACCGTTCAGCTTGAGGCACTAGATAACGCAGATGCTGGCTCAGCAGCGCTTGCGACGGCAGCTAACGCTTTGGCCGTAAACGTCAATACTGGTGCTGCAACTGTTAACGTTTTGACATCAACCGGTGGTGATACAAACCTCTTCACAGGCGCGGTGGATATCACAGCTGACGCGGCAACAACCGTTCTGGTTGAAAACGCAGTTGGTGGTCTGACACTTTCAGCTACAGCTGATGATGCACAAATTACGGTTTCAAACATTGACGCTTCTGGTGCAACGATAACTGTTGGTACAGGTGTCGCAACAGCTGGTAACTCCGATATCGATTTGGCTCTTGACGGTACCACCGCGTTAACTGACACAGTTACCGTTGCGGGTGCTGGTGCTATCGATCTTGATGTGAATACAGCTCAACTGATCGATATTGTGAACTTGTCTGGTACGACTGCTGCTGTAGACTACAATATGGTGACGTCGGTACCGACAACAATCAATTTAACCGGCGCGCAATCAGTCACAGTTTCGCAAACGGCAGACGGTTTGGACGGGCTCACACTGACGAACGGTCTGACGGCCGGCTCTGCCACTGTGGCGATTAACACAATTGCTGGCGCCGCGGTCGATGCAAGTCTAGTAGCAGCCGATAACTTCATTCTCGAAGTTGATGCTGGTCTGCAGACTGGTTCCGAACTAACATTGCTTTCCGGATCCACGGTAACAGTGGCGGCCGACCAGACCGATCTGGACCTTGTTGGCTCAGCAGCAGGCGGGACAGTGTCAATTGTTACTGCAGACGACACCGCTGCAAACGGCACAGCGATTTTGCTTGAACTTGACGCGATAATTGCATCATCAAACCTGACCACTGTTAACATTGATGCGACCGCAGGAGCGTTCGATGCGGACAGCATTACTTTGGCGGCAGCCGGTGACCTGAACTTGACAGGTACCCAAAATATTGATTTGGGCGTAACGACTGCGTCCAGCGTGACTAGTACAACTACAGGTGTTGTAACGTTAGACACCGCTGCTGGTGCTACCACCTTGAATTCGATTACGACAGGGAACGGGGCTGATCAACTTACCTTAGATGTTGCGGCTGTAGTAATGAATATGAGCTCCGGTGCTGGCAATGATGTCATATCCGCCAATAACGCGGCTGCATCTCAGTACGACTTGGGTGATGGTAACGACCAGATCACTTTGGGTGCAGGCGCAACTGCAGTCGTCGTTGTTGGTGGCGACGGCAATGACACATTGATTACAGCTGCAGATACAGATGCTATCTTTAGTGGTGGTGATGGAAACGATACTTTCAACCTCACTGCTGACGCCGATTTGTCAGACAACGCTAACTTTGCACTGGCTTCAGTAGAAGCCATTACACTGGCAACTGGTGTTGATTTGACTTTGTCCGCGGCGCAATACAACGCTAACGCAACGTTCACAGCAACTGGTGTAAACGGTGGTGCCGCAGAGACGCTCACTATTGCGGGTTCAGCTAACGCTGATAACGTTTCTGCTGCAACTATCACAGCTACGGATGTGTCTATCACTCTGACTGGACTTGCAGGTGACGATATTCTCACTGGCGGTACAGGCGATGATACAATTATCGGTGGCATTGGAGCTGATGCTATCTCCGGTGGTACTGGTTCAGATACAGTTTCATACACTGGCGCAGCAAACACTACCGAGACTGGTACACAGGTTGGTGTGGTTGTTAACCTAGGTGCAACCGCCGCGACAGCTACGAGTGTGCTCAATCTGACTGGTGATTTTGTAGCAGACAGTGTGAACTCTGTTGCTTCGAATACTGCTACATACTTGTACGCAGGTGCTGGCGCGACAAACTCAGCAACCACCGATTCGTTGAACAGCATTGAGAACGTAGTGGGTACCGATGGTACGGATTACATCATCGGTTCAGCCGTTGCTAACACCATCACGGGTGGTGCAGGTGCGGATACCCTGACTGGTGGGCTTGGTGCAGACACTTTTGTGTTTGCTGCAACTGCAAGCCTTTTAACAGTAGCGTCTGCGGATACGGTAACAGACTTTGTCACTGGAACAGACATACTGGACCTCGTGATGACAGGTGGTGCCGGTGCTGCTGATGCCGTAATCGCCGATGGTGCGGGCCTAGCGAACCTTACTGCAGTCGTTGCAGCAGCTGATGCGGTGTTTACCGCCCTCGGCGGTAACAATGATGATGCAGTGGTCTACTACAATGTTAGTGGTGGAGGTGATGCATATGTGTTGGTTGATGTTGATGATAGCGGCACCTTTGACGCTGGTGACACATTAACGATACTTACAGGTATTGACCTTGTTGGTGAGATTGCTCTGACAGATCTTATCTAGTCTAATCAATATTTAAGCACCCCTTGGAAACTTGGGGTGCTCACCTAAAGAACACGCTGTGGGTTTAACTTAGGATCTCCAGTCGTACACTTGCTCACGGCAATGGAAGGCCTTCTAACTAGAGATAGTTGGAAGGCTTTTTCCGTGGTATAAGCCATGAAACCCCCATGTACAAAGGAGATCATGTTATGAAACATACCCTAATAGGTGCTGCCTTAGTTAGCATAGGCACAGTCATTGGCGCTTTATCTGCAAACACAACCAATGGTACAGCTAACGCTCAGTTTGCTCCCCCGATGCAATCAGGCGATGCTCTTTGGCACTTACCACAGTTTGGTGACAAAGGATGGTTTCTCCATGCAAGCAATGGTCGCGTGAGAGCTTGCAACATGGACAAGGCAAGTGTGGTGGGCGAACGTTTTGCCCCTCGATGCTCTAAGTGGACGGAGGATTGAGCTTTAAATAGCTAATGTACCCCCTCAGTGGAAATACAGAGTACGAACGTCAGTTTCACGCTCATGACTTGCGGATATATAGTGGAAGTCCCCTCTTTGGAAATAACGACCAAAGAGGACACACCTCACACCTAAAACATTGATTTTATTCCGGATGTTTACCCACACGAATACATTTGTATGAGCCGTACAGAACACCACCGATAGTACTGGGTTGATTAATTATTGTTATTCAAAGGGATGGACAGATATTGTTGCTATAGATTGCCTAGAACAACCATATCAAGGAAACCACTCCATGGCGGAAGAGTTACCAAAGATTGACCGTTGGCACTCTGAGCTATTGAATGTCCACACATGGTCAGATCACCCTGAGATAAAGGCGCTACATGACGATCTATATGAACCGGCGGGTATGTCTTCTTTAGAATCCAAGGGAAACCGGAAAACCAAACGTTCTGTGAGAGAAAGCCTGAGGGTTTTGATCCTTGATCTGCACGCGAAGTGGTCTCAAAGACCCGACGATGAGCATTGGGTTTTCTAAGGATAAGAGCAGCTACAAGGTTGGTAGCCGTTATAATAGCCTTAATATTTTTGAGAAAATTATAAAAGTTGAAGCACTGCTAGTTGACGCTGGCTACATTGAAGAATTACCTCACTATCATTCCAGAGTGGTACAGGTACGTAGCTACACGACAAGGATTAGGCATACAGATGCTCTCAGAAATCTATTTGGTTAGCTCGCTATCGAGCTGTACGACATAGATACCCATGCAAATGAAGAGTGCATCATCCTCCATGACAAATACGTTGATGAACCTGATGACGACATCAACAGAAAGATTGAGTACAAAGACGCAGACATAAGCTCAGAGCACCTAGCTCTGGTGCATACCATGAGAGATCAGCTCAGAAGCCATAACGCGCGTACCTTTATCGACATTCCAAGTTACTCGTCAGCAATCTTCACGAGGATCATAGCAAAAGGAAATTATGCGGGACGTAAGCAGTTTATCTCGTTGGGCTCTGACAACAAGTTCGTCACGCGTGTATTCAATGGTGGCCTAGCTGCAAATTGGAAGCGTGGGGGTCGCTTCTATCGGGGCTGGTGGCAACAGATCGACAAAGAAGACCGCTGCAAGATATACATCAACGACAAACCAACGCTGGAAGTAGACTTCAAAGCCTTCCACCCGAATTTGTTGGCAAATGAACTCGGGATAAAGTTATCAGGTGATCCATATGACCTTGGGACGTTGGTACTACCAGATGTCATCAAGACAAGAGAAGAACAGAGGGATTACGTCAAGCTCCTAGTCCTAATGGGTATAAATGCTGACAGCGACAAGAAAGCATATAAAGCCTTCTGGGATTCTGATCGTAAGGACAAACTGGGCAAAAGCCTGACAGATGTGCAATTAGCTGAATTTCTGAAAGGCTTCATAGACAAACACCCACAGTTCAAAGGAGTTCTGAATACAGGACAAGCTCTTAGGCTGATGAATATCGACAGTCAGATAGCAAACTTGGTGTTAGATCACTTCACGAAGAAAGACATAGCGGTTCTGTGCATCCACGATAGCTTCATAATTGAATACGATAAAGAACCTGAACTGAGACGCATCTTAGATCAAGCGACCCATCAAGTGACCAAAGATAGGATAGGCCATGATATTAAGAATAAAAGGATAAGTCATAGAGGTAAGATACCAGGAAATACTAAAGGATATGAGGAACCTGTAAATGTTGAATATCATACGCCCATTCATATTAAACCCACCAGACAGTACCTCAATAGGAAAGCTAAGTTTAATAAGTGGCTAGAATTACGATAGAATTCATAAGACTTAGCTCCAGAATGACAGTTTAAGAGGCCACCACCACAGACCAAATAACTCTAAAAACACTAGAGGTGTCTTACGAACATCACAGAAGAGGTATAAGTCAGGGTATTATTATTGAACGGATGATCTACGGTATATACGTAAAAAGTATTACTATTACGATCTAGCTGTAACCCCCCTCCCATTACTAGGACAAATAGAAATTATAGCACTCAAATAAGAATTTCCTACTTGGCAACCCAAGTTGACTAAGTCAATTAAACTAAGTACTGTTAACCAACACTTCACATCGGAGGTTCCACAATGAAAACTGTCAATATGCACGAGGCAAAGACACAACTGTCAAAGCTGGTGGATGCAGCAACAAAAGGGGAAGCCTTTGTCATTGCTAAATCAGGCAAGCCACTGGTGCGAGTAACTATGCTTGATGGTGTCGCTCCACAACGACTGGGGTTCCTACAAGGGAAAGCCTCAATTCCTGAGGACTTTGATGACATGTTTGCAGATGAGGTCGCCGCTCAATTCCAAGGTGGTTTTGAATGAACCTTCTGCTGGATACCCACATTCTGCTGTGGGCGGCATATGAGCCTTCACGTCTGTCTGAGGCTGCCCGTGATCTGCTTTTGGATAACCAGTATAGGTTGCATTTCAGTGTCGCCAGCCTTTGGGAAGTTGCCATAAAGTCATCATTAGGTAAGCCAGATTTCAGAGTGGATGTGGATGAGTTACGGTTGGGGCTTGTCGCTAATGATTACACCGAGGTTCCAATAGCTGCGGCTCATGTGCTTCGTTTGCCCACGTTGCCGAGTATTCACTCTGATCCATTTGATCGTATCCTTGTGGCTCAAGCTATGGCGGAAGGGTATGCTTTGCTGTCGCACGACAAGAAAGTAATTGCATATGGTGGCCCCGTTTGGGTGGTATGATTGCACCTAAGTATCTAAGGATGAATGTAAATTCTTATCTTGGATTCTGAGGTCGAAACACCCGCACTGCAAATCGTTTGGCCAGAATCTAGAGGGGCCCCATTGTTTAGGGTCGTATAACTGGTGTGGTCGATCAGCTACCCATCAATAACCACCATGTGATCTGAGGGTGTGATACCCAGGGCCTTGCCATAGGTACCATCAGCAACAGCAACACTTTTGAACAAATGCTCCGAGGACAAATGAGCGTATCGCTGTGTGGTCTTAATGCTGTTGTGACCCAGTAGCTTTTCAACATCATAAAGCGATACACCGTCATGTACGAGGGTCGAGGCGTAAGAATGCCGTAGGCCAGAAGTCTCATTCTTATAATTAGAAAAATTTCCTCATACATTAAAAAAGTATCGATGTATATTATAAATTATTGATAATAATGTTTAATAAGGGAATTTAAATTTGTGAAAACGTGAATTCGTACTTTTACAAATTAAAAATAAATAATTTATTGTACATATCGCAAGAACACTTAAAATGTTGTTGACCGTAATAACACTTGGAGATTCGTAAGTTGTCGAAAACTATAGAAAAGCTAACTGTTCTCCGCTCAACTAAGGGTCTTCCCCTTTCATCTTCAATCCTGGCTTTATTGGCTCTTTCGGCCTGTGGTGGTAGCTCTGGGGATGGTGATGGCTTGGGTAGTGGTGTTGTTGACTCTGATGGGGATGGACCGCTCGGTGGAGGGGAAACTCCGGAGCCAATTAGCTACGCCGGTGCGGTTGTCAAAGGACCGCTCGAAAATGCTACGGTTTTTTTAGATTACGATAATGATGGCAAATTGGATGACAATGAGCCTTCAGTTAGGACCGCCTCAGACGGTTCGTTTCTCTTGTCTGGGAATGTAGCCGGCGCTAGCTTTGTTGCGCAGACCGACGAAACCACAGTTGATACGTCGTCCGGTGAAATTCTTGATAACGTTACGCTCAAGGCGCCCGCAGGGGCATCAGTGGTGACGCCGGCAACGACGATTATGAAGGAGGCGGGAATTACCAAAGAAGAAGTCGCCTCCGTTTTGGGTCTCCCAGACGGTGTCGATCCTACGACATTTAACCCCTATTCACCTGATGTAGACCCTGTTGTAGCCCTGGCTGTAGAGAAGGTTTCCCAGCAGGTTATGACAACTGTGAATGCCATCGCTGCCGCGGTTGAAGGTGCAGGGGGTAGTAAAGCGTACTCGTTTGCAGCTGCACTTGAAACTGTGGTTGAGGTCGTGAAGTATCGAGCTGACGCGGTCAAGGCGGATCCTACCGCTGCGAATGCTACGGTGGATTTCTCGGATGCCGCCGACATTGAGGCTGTTACACAGAGGCTTTCAGCTAAAATCGAAGAGCAGGGTATTGCTTCCCGCGAAGATTTTGATTCTGTAAAAGCTGATCTAGGCTCTGCTATTCAGAATGTTAACACGGCAATAGAGGAAGTGACGGACCTTACCTCCGAAGCGTCAATGGCAGCCTTTGCCGTCGTGACAGAGTTGAACGAGCAGGTTAAGGCAGCGACCGAAGCTAAGGGTGACCCCGCCGTAACGATTGCGATGACCGATGCAGCCGAGGTTACTAAGGCGACGGACATCAAATCTGCTGAAATTAAAGAGAAAATTGATTCAGGCGAGGTTGTTTTAAAGCCCGAACCTGAGCCCGAACCTGAGCCCGAACCTGAGCCTGAGCCTGAGCCCGAACCTGAGCCCGAACCTGAGCCTGAGCCCGAACCTGA
>Ga0209199_1004099_pt1 | contig 13693 bp, 15 predicted proteins | sample COGITO_mtgs_1105_7_FD_184805 | JGI IMG/M metagenome (GOLD analysis project Ga0209199, IMG submission 184805) | Pelagic marine microbial communities from North Sea - COGITO_mtgs_110523 (SPAdes) (version 2) | ecosystem: Environmental > Aquatic > Marine > Epipelagic ...
TTTTGTCATTAGAATTTCTTCTATAGCCAATAATATCATTTGAGGTTAGTTTTTTCAATCGATCGACGAGAATATTTGTCGCAATACCTTCTGCAGACTCTTTTAAAAACTGAGAAAACGTATTTCTGTTTCTAAATAAATCCCGAATAATAATCAAAGACCATTTATCACCCAAAAAATTAAGGGATACTGCACATGCACAAACTGATTCTTCTTTTTCGTATTTAATTTTGTCCATTATTTTTACTTTACGTTCCTTAAAATCATCTGTTTTTGCGGGTTTTTAAGCCATCTAGAATCCAAAATCTTATTCAGATATCACTTCTTGTAAAGAAGACAGAAAGTAGTGTTCAAAAACTTTTTTATTTTCCATATGAGGCAAATGCCCGGCTTCTTCAATAAAATATTCTTTCATATTAGGCAGCAGTTTGTTTAGCTTTTTATCGAAATCGGTATAGACTACTACTTTATCGTGAACACCCCAAAACGCATAAACAGGAAGCTCCAAAGAGTCAATGGTTTGGTGAATCTCGTCCATGGTTGTCAGGTTTTTTCTAGTCGAAAGCAAAGCTTTTGCAAAGCCTTTATGGGAAAGTAGTTTCTCATATTTCTGTGGCCATTCTGGAAACTGCTCTGGAGCATAAAAATCTTCAAGTTGACCAGCAGATCGGGTAGGATATGTCTCGATAAAAGACGTTATTTCTTCTGGTGAAACAGTCGTATCCATTTGTGATTCGTAGTCTACAAAGCCAGAGGAAGAAACATAAAATAAGGCTTCAATTTTTGAAGCATCCAATACTGCCATTTTTGAAATAATCCGCCCTCCATTTGACAAACCAGCTAAAACTGCTTTTTCAATACCAAGTGCATCCATTAAGTCGAGAACTTGTTGTGCTCGCAATTCATCGGTCTGCGGCAGGTCGGGATTATCCGAATTCCCGCGCCCAAATAAGTCCATCATCACAACGCGATACCCTTTTTCTTTGAGGGTGTTGAACGTTACTTCCCAAATATAAGACGGAACAGAAAATCCGTGAACTAAGATTGTATTTCCTTTTGTCGATTCGCTATTTGCTTCTTCATAATAGGTGTATCCCTTACTTAAAAGCACATAGTCTCCATTGTTTTCTTGTAATACTGCATCTCTAAAATCTTGATTTTTCTCAACGGACTCATAGGATTGTGTGCTTGATGTGCAAGCACAAAAAACAAGACTGAATAAAATTGTTTTTAAGAAAGACTTCATTTTATGTGTTTATTATTATTTGCAAAATAAAACTAATAATTGATTTTTCAGATGCTATTCGAAGGTTTATTACCTTTAGATCTTACGAATCATAAATAAATTCATTTGAAAAAGATACTTTTTATTTCAGTACTTCTACTCAATTTTGTTGGGTTTGCACAAGAACCCATTTCAAAGAATCCTCCAGTACAGTATTCGACCAAACCTTTTGGATCTAAAGCTGAAGAAGGAGATAAAAAAGACATTTTGAAGGTGATCGATATTTTTATGACGGCTGTTAATTCAAAAGATAAAAGTGTTTTTGATTCTGTATCATACAAAGGGATTCAGCGCATTGTTACGCTTGTTGATCAAGACAAAGTCAGAACTACTGTTTATGATAACGATACGCTGTTAGCAGGGCTAAAAGACATAGATGACGGCTTTCGCGAACGCTACTGGGATGCTACAGTACTTACAGACGGAAATATTGCATCGGTATGGGCGCCATATGATTTTTTTAGGAATGGAAAATTTTCACACTGTGGAGTAGATTTATTTTACTTGGTAAAAGAAAGCAAAGAATGGAAAATTGCGCACTTTGGCTACACAAGGAATAAATTGTGTAATTAGTTAAAAGGATAACACCGCTACTTTGAAGCTTTGCAGGCATTGCACTTATGCTCTAATCCGTCGATCTGAGTTCTATTCTTTGCGTATTCATCAAGAGCTTTAAATTCTTTACAGCTGCTGCATTGTACTTCGGTAAGTGCTCCGCTAGCATCGAATTTACGTCTACTTAAGTACAACGGAGTTTGTTTGCTGTACTCTTTAATTTTGTTTTTGTCTTCTTGTTTCATTTTCAAAGGGTGTTCTAAAGTACAAATTTACAAAAGAACATCCCCAAAAGAATTGCTTTCTGATTATTTGAAAGATTAATCTATAAAACAGACTAAATAAACAAGAAGGTATGAGGCTTCAAATCATTGATAATATTGGGTCTTCAGAAGGAATACGTTGTATTAATCAACTCGTTTAGATAGACCAGTATATGTTTTATTACCTTTGAAGTAATGGAAGAAAAAAAGCCCAAAAACCGAAAGGTTAATTTAGGTGGATCTTATAAGTTTAAGATTGCCAAGAAGTATAGCAAGCCGCAAAGAAAAGGCGACAAGATTGCAAACAGAAAAAAGAAAAGATAGCCCTTTACTACCTATTATTATTTAATGATGAAAAACTGTAGCGCAACATTACACAAAAATGATGGACAATAAACAAGCAACTCTTTTTGGGGGAACTGGGCTAATTGGAGGTTTCTTATTAGACCTTATTTTGGCAGATGACACCTTTACAAAAGTCAATGTTATAACACGAAAGCCTCTCGAGAAACAACACAAAAAAATGGAGGTTTTTCAAATTGATTTTTCAAATCCTCAAGCAATTGAACGAAGTATAGTAGATAGTAATGTGGTTTTTTCTTGTATTGGTACTACTCAAGCTCAAGTAAGAGGAGACAAAAAAGCATACCGAAAAATAGACTATGACATAAGCCATAACATTGCTTTGGGATGCAAAAAAAAAGAAGTCGAACATTTTTTATTTATTTCTACAGCTGGAGCAAACAGTTCGAGCTCAAATTTCTACATGGGCTTAAAAGGCGAAATTGATGACGCTGTATTGAATCTAAAGTTAACCGCCACAACCATATTCAGACCTTCGCTTTTACTTGGAAAAAGAAATGAATTTAGAGCTGGCGAGCGATTGGCTCAAATTATAATGCCCCTATTTTCCTTTTTAATGCCCAAAAAACTCCAAGCCATACGGGGCGAAAGAGTTGCAAAAGCGATGCTCGACCAATCAAAATCAAAAATCATTGGGAATAGTATTATTGAAAATGAGACTTTGCTTCTGTAGGATAAAAAAAACGTTTAGCTTGCAATCAATTCTGTATTTATTTTAAAGTACACCTTATGAAAAAACTACTACTAATATTCTTTATTCCTTGGGGTTCTTTTGGACAAACGGCAGATGAATTTCTTGTTTCTGGTAAGGAAAAAGCTGATTTAAGATCGCATACTGAAGCTATTGTTGATTTCACTAAAGCTATAGAACTAGCTCCTGAAAATGCTGATGCATACTACCTCAGAGGATATTCAGAATACAAGTCAAGGGATTATAATAAGGCAATAGAGGACCTCACCAAAACTGTAGCTTTGGATGTTGCTTACAGTTCTGCTTATTTCAGAAGAGGACTTTCAAAGTTCAAATTAAGAGACTATATTGGAGCAATTGAAGATTTTACGAAAACAATCGAACTGACTCCAGATGTTGTAGCGTTCATTAACCGTGGGAGTGCCAAGACTAAACTAAGAGACTTTCGAGGAGCTATAGCTGATCTTTCTTTAGCTCTAGAACTGGATCCAGAAAACACTGGAGTTTATATTAGCCGAGGAAATGCTAAACTTAAATTAAAAGACACAGCAGGTGCGCTCGATGATTATACGAAAGTAATTGTTCTTAGTCCTGAAAATGAAGATGCTTATATCAAAAGAGGTAATATTCAAGTCACTTTTAAAAATTACACCAGCGCAATCGCCGATTTTTCGAAAGCACTAGAAATCAACTCTAACAATGCACTTGTTTTTTACAAAAGAGGTATTGCAAAAACTAAGTTAGAAGACTACAAAGGGGCTATTACAGATTATACAGAGTCAATAATGTTAGATTCTACGTATACCCATGGGTATAGCGAAAGGGGAATTGCCAAAGAAAATATAGAGGACTTCGAAGGAGCCTGTGAAGATTGGCGAAAAGCAGCAAGTCTGGGTCATTATGCTTCAGCTCAATGGGTAAAAGACAGTTGTAATTAAGTGGAATATTTTTAATGTTACCCAAAACAGTTGTCTCCAAAAAAAAAGCAGACCTCCGGAAAAAGTTCTGCTTCTCAATATTGTAAAGTGGTTTGGCACCATATTTACATTACAAATATAAGGGAAATATTTTTTAAGATCCCTGCTGATTAAATAAATATGTTACAGTTTCGTATTATACTATTTCAATTTAACTTATAGGGTTTTTATTTGATGTGGCTTCGAAACACTATTACTTATTAATTTTAGACTCTAGAAAAGTCATTCTGGGTTTAAGTAATTCTGTTTACTCTTGTCGCTCTTTGATAGCTTCAAACAATAATGGGATTAGTTCTATATAGTTGCCCGACTTATACTCCAAATCATTATTAACCAATTCAGGGAAAATAGCCTCTAACTCTTGTGCATTGACCCCAATTTGAAAATCACTTTTCTTTTCGGTGTCTATCCATAAGTAATTCACTGCTCGCAGTCCAAGTGCTTTTGCCAAACTGGCATCTAAGTCTGTAATGCTTTTTTTTAAGCGCCTGTCCAGAGTATGAACATCACCATCGTTTACCGCATAGTTTTTTGATGGATAATTGGAATTAAATCTTGAACTAATTATTGATGCTGTAGGTGAGGTTAAAGCACCATTAGAGTTTGAATAGTTAACTATATTATATGTAAAACAATATTTGAGAGTATTTTTGCAGCAACATTTTTGTAAATCTATCTTACCCAATACCATATAATTCCTGGGTTTGCATTGCTTGACCCACCACCTGCGGCATTTATCCATGGAGCAGGATTAAAAGCTGTATTTTGAGTAATCAAAGTTCCCCACCAACTAGTTGGACCATCATCTGTCGAAATGATTCCTCGGCTAGTAGTATTCTGATACCAAGGCATCCTTTTACTAAGTCCATTATTGGGTACATATGTCCAGTCGTTACCGCTATTTTGAGGTCCAAATTTAGTTGTGACTGTTACATCCGTTTGAGAATTATTATTTTTTACAAAGCTATAATTTCCGTTAGCTGTCCAAATGCCACCATAACTCCCTCTTGAACTTGCGTCAATCATATATTCAAACCCACTATCACTTCTTTTGATGTAATCTGCCCACCCAATAATAGAGTAATTTGGAGTAGAAGTACTTATAACCTCTGATGCATTTGAAAAGGGTATAGTTGTATTTAATGATATTGCATTACCATAATTCCAACCACTACGACTTGAATTTTTCATGATCAAAGTCCATCCTCCACCATTAGTTGTCATATCTGCATAGATTTGAAAAGGTGTGCCGCTATTAATATTAGCATTTACAATCCAATAAAAACCGTCTGTTGATGAAGGATATGCTTGTTTAATCGCATATGCACTTGTAGCTGCATTTCCAGATGTTAACCCATTATTTGAAATGGATACAATATTACCCGCTGAAGTTACTGGCTCACCCGATCCAATTTGCCCACTAGAGCTAATAGCTTCTGAAGTATTGGAAGTTATTTTTCCATTGCGAGTTAGATATTGCCCATAAATATTTCCTTGCGTCAATACGACTAAGAGTAATATTTTTATTTTATTTTTAAACATTTTTTTAATAATTATCAATAGAAATAATCAAACTGTACTCTATCAGTATTAATTAGTGAATAACCACTGTTGTTTACAGGCACATAAGTCAAAGTTGTTCCGCTCCAAGAATAAGCAGTGTTGCTAATACGAACTCCATTGACAAACATTTTTACTTTACTATTTGAAGGTGGCGTTTGTGTTAATGTGAAAATGGTTTGTGATGCTGTGGCAGTAAATTCATCTGTTACTTCTGTAACACCAGAAAATGGAGTTATCCATGAAAGTATTCCAGAACCATCAGTCTCAAGAACTTGATTAGCAGTACCATCTGTATTTGGTATAGTAATAGCACCTGCTGTAATTGTCCCGCTGGTTCCTACATTAGTGATATTTGTGTCGCCTAGTTGAATTTTATTGGATGCATTTATCGTTGCATTAGCTCCAATTGCTGTTGCATTAGTCAAATTATTTGAAGAAACATCCGCTGAACTTCCAATCAAAGTATTATTTGAACCTGTTGTGTTAGTATCTCCAGCATTATAACCAACAGCCGTATTATCATCACCAGTTGTTGTAGAGAAGAGTGTTCTATATCCTAAGCCAGAATTATTATCTCCCTCCACTCTTTTAATGGAAGAGGCGCCTATACCAGTATTATATCCACCGTCATCCCCCTGAGCGAGTGCACTTGCTCCAATTGCTGTATTAAAACTTCCATCTACACTTCCTTGGCCTTGCCGCATCGCATTTGTCCCTAAAGCTGTATTATCACTTCCGTTGGAAGAAGAAATTGCAAAAAATCCTATAGCGGTATTATTACTTCCACTAGTAGAAAAATTAAAGGTATCGTCTCCTAATTGCGTATTTTGAAGTCCGTAACTTGTAGTTCCAACTTTAACACTTCCGATTTCGAATGATATATTATCACTAGTTGATAATATTCTCAACCAAGAAGGACTATCTCTATAATAAAACCCATTAAATACGTCTGTTTGGTATAATAACAAACCCTCTGCAGGAGTTGAAATAGCATTCTTTTGAATTTCTGTCATTCTAGGAACTAAAAGACCTTTAGTAGTCGAGCTAACATCTAAAATCGAAGATGGTTGTGGTGTTGTAGTTCCAATTCCTAACTGTCCAGTAACATTAAGAGTATTGTTTAGTTGAGTTGTCCCAGTAACCGTAAGACCAGCAACAATTCCTGTATTACCAGCAACATTAAGAGTATTATTTAGTTGAGTTAAACCACCAACTGTTAAAGTCCCAGACAGATTTAAATTATTGGTAACGCCTAAACTATTCAATGTGGCAATTCCATCAACACGTAAACTACCAGTAAGAATACTTGGGCTTGCGTTGGCAACTGTCAGGGAGCTGTTGAGAAGCGTGGCTGCATTAACCCTTAGATTAGAACCAAGTACTGTGCTTCCTAAAACTGTTAGGTTAGAGGAAATTCCGGCGTTACTAGAGACATTAAGTGTGTTGTTTAGCTGAGTTGGTCCTGTCACCGTTAGATTAGAAGCAAGTCCTGTGTTGCCAGCAACATTAAGTGTATTGTTTAGCTGAGTTGTCCCTGTCACCGTTAGATTAGAAGCAAGTCCTGAGTTGCCAGCAACATTAAGTGTATTGTTTAGCTGAGTTATGCCATCCACATTTAAATCCCCTGTAAGAAAACTTGTGCTTGAGCTTGTGACTGTGAATGTTTCATTAAGTGTAGTTTCACCATCAACATTTAAAGTGTTATTTAAATCAGTGATTCCATCTACTATAAGCTTGCCTGTAAGCGAAGTGATCGAAGAGTTTGCAACTTCAAGATTTCCATTAATCAAAGAATAACCGTTGACGGTCAGAGCTTTGTTATTGTTATCACTTTTAACCGCAGGTGTAATTATATTTAAAATAGTTCCACCATCTACTGTTAGTAATCCACCCACATAACTGTCTCCTTCTAGCATAACATCATCGTTAAATTGGGTTAAGCCATCAACACTAAAGTCTCCACCTACACCTACATCACCTGAGGCTGTTATATCCCTATGATATTCATAAGGCAAATACAAAAACGATTGCCGGGACAAGAAAGAAAAATCTGTCCCCCCCTTGAGATCAATTTCTACAATTAAGTTTTTTAATGATCCATCCCACATAATCTGGTTGAATAGTCCCACTGAAGGGGAACCACTTCCAATTATCAAATGCACTAGACCCTTACTATCCGTTTGGGTAGACTGAGTTTCTCTATATAAAGGATTATCGTTTTCATCTACAATGGTAAACTCAAAAGAAACACTTGAGGAAACAAGAAGATTGTTCGATGCATTAATTCCTGGAAGCTCTTTGTCTGTAGTGCCCATAATAACGGCTTGATAGCTTATTCCCTCAGTTTGAGCATTTAATCTGAATACAATAAAAAGGATTAACGTAATTAGTTTATACCTCATAATTCTTTATTTATTTATTGGAAATATTACAGAAAACCCAAAATTTTCAGCTCCTTGCTTCAGACTTTCTACATCAGGTTTCGGAAATACAGTAAGTCCCACGTTAGTGTAGATTAGTTTCGATGCATTTATCCCGATAATTATATTTTTTGATAATTTAAAATTAATTGCAAATCCTAACGAATAGTAGAGGTGATTTCCATTGAATTCTGAATTATCTGTAATATCAAATGTTGTTAAATTTATTTTTTGAGCCCCTGAGGTTATGTTTGCAAAACCAATTCTTGATTGGGCTTTTAAGCTTATTTTTTTTATTGAAAAAATCTTCCAGTCTATTCCAGTACCAATCCCTATGTAGCTAGTATCCCATTCGTATGTGTTCCCATTTGATATATCTTGAGAAGTAGTTCCAAAAGACAATAGATCAATACCTGTTCTTAAAAAAATATTCTTAATTATTTGAAAAGAATAATTTAAACTGAGGAAGTTTTTATTTCCTGGAATAAATTCAACATCGCTATTTCCAGCGGAATCTACATATGTGAAATCTGTTGAAGCTAAGCCCAAACTAACATCAAAAAAATGTTTAGCAATTGTCTTAGAATTTGAACTTGTATCTGATGTGATTTTAGTGCTTTCAGTTGGCAAAAAATCTTCAAGGGTAGTTTCTGTAGAAGTGTCTGTTGTGGCAACCGCAGTAACTTCTGCATCTTCAAGAGCCTTATCTGCTTCATTTGAGGCCTCAGTTGGACTAGACGATGCTGAAGCAACATCAGTTTGAGGAACATTCACACCAGCGAAATCTTCTAATTCGCTCGGACTAGAAGTGTTACTAAGAGAAGGGGAAAGAGTCGAACTAGGTGTTGCTGAATCGCTTCTTTTGTTGTTTTCAACTATATTTAATAAATTGTTTTTTATTTCCTTCGCTGTGATAGAATCAACTTCTTTTTTAATCGAAACAATTGGGACATTTCTTTTTTTTGGGAAAATATACCAATAATCTTTTTCGCTAAGATCATTTTCAATAATAAACAAGTCAGCTTCTTCTTTTGTGAAAAACGCCTTAATTGATACTCTATGAAAACCATTTATTTCTGGGAGAACATTTACCTCTTTGTATCCCTTTCTTTTAAGTAAGCTATAAAGAGTAGTTGCGTTCCATTCATATTTGAAAGAACCAATAATTATTTGGATTTTATCCTTTTTTATTGAGTCTTGAGCTGTTGAATTGTAAGATACTAACATGAGCGTCAGAAATAGTATGGAAATGTGACTTTTCATTAATCTTTTTTTATTAAAACAGTATTAAAATTCCTAGCTTTAGATTCAATTCGAATAATATAATGCGCTTGTTTTAAGTCATCTAATGTGATTGTTCTTTCCAGATGACTTTTGTTTTCATAGGAAGATATTAACCTGCCTATAATGTCAAAAATATAAATGTTTACAGGGAAGATATCGTCATCGCCTTGTATGAATATACTATTCTGAAAAGGGTTAGGGGAAATCGAAACACTCAGGGTGTTCTCCGAAAAAAGGAAAGTTTGATCAGGTTCTAGATTAGTGTTATCTAATACATATTCAAAACCCTGAATAAGGGTTCTATTTGAGTTCGTGTAAAGTCCTGTAGACAAGGGTTGCCCTATGGTAAATGAAACATATGAGTCTCCAACTGTACCTGAACCCCCTTGTATAGAAAGTGTCTCCTTTAAAACTTGTGAATGCAAATTAATCGGCAACAATATGTATATTATGTAACCAATTTTTAAAATGCTTATTTTAAACATAACCTCAGAATTCTTTATTAAGTGCAGTACTCATGCAGTAATACATTCACGACAATGAAGCTTTATGATCACTATTGTTGTGAAAAAACAAAAAAAAGCAGTATTAAATTAACTTATATCTGAATGTAAATTCAAAGTTAAGTTTTTTTAAAGTTTAAATTAGTGGATGTAGATGTTAATTAAATTAGCATCCAAAAAATTTATTGTAACCGCAAATAGAATTTGTTGCATATTTTTCAAAAGCTTTTACGTTATTTGTATCTAATTTAAATTTACACTTAACAAATGACACGACATGAATTAATCGACGGGTTTCTTTTAGATTTCAAACCAAAAAAAGATCAGGCCTGGAAAAGCTGTTATTTTTTTTCACATTACTTAAAAAAAGAACACAACATAGATGCGGAGCTCATTGAAGGTATTTCTAAAATTAACAAAGTAGACCATTGGGTTGTCCGGTTTGATGGTGTTGATGAAGACATTCATGCAAAAGCCGTGGGAATTGATTCTGATTTAATTGAAGATCCTGAAATGGTCTGGAGCCTTAAAGCATTTGAAAAGGATAATTTTTAGGAAATAGCAGTTGGGCTTTCTCTAAAAACAAAAACGGTTTGCAATTCTGTCTTGATTAACTGAAATTAAAATTCGTGAAGTTTTTATATCTTGTATTTTAATAAAGCTAGAATATAGACCAATGGTCTGAGGTAAAAATTCTAGTTTACGTATGACGCTATATTTATGAAAAAAAACATTTTTTTCTTGTGGCTCTTTTTAAATAGCCTGTATGCCTTTTGCCAATATATTCCGGGCGGAAATAGACCCATTAATAATGGTAATATACGATTTGGTCAGGATAGTCAGAACTCAATAAACACTTCAGGTAACCTTTTACAGCCATTTTATTACAGTGATTTAGCCCGAGACTGGAGGCAATTAACTTACACCGATCGAGCTACTCCTCCAAATCGATATCCTTTAGACTCTAAATTTGGTGTGGGAGGAGATGGAACAAGTAATTGGAATACGAATGGAACATTAGTTTCAAATCCAATTATGTCTAATCAGGCCTTTGATCCAAGTGGTTTCAATATTACAGGTACTATTAAAGTTAAAGGGGACATCACAGTGGGGACGGCTCAGCTTGAGGTAATCAATTCTTATAGTATTGGTTTAGGAGATAATTTTGTCAAAATAACAACAACAGCAAAAAATATTGGTGCCGCTGCAATTACAAACCTAAGGTATTGGATTGGAACTAAAGATGATTATGTTGGGGGTACCGATTCACCTACCATAGTTCGAGGTAATCTGGTTGGTGCATCTTTTCAACAACTGGCATTAATCACCCAAAGATCTTCAGCGCTTCGCATTTCAACTGCAGATGAAGGTATCTTGTTTTTCACTACCTCGATCAGAGGTAATAATTCGCATGCTGGTTATAATCCTGTTTCTAATCCGTCAGAACTAATAAATCCTATTACAGCTTTAATTTCAAATACAATTGACGGATCCTACAGTATGTATGTTCGAATGAATGATTTAGCTATTAACGAATCTGATTCTTTTACCTGGTATTATGCAGCAGCAGCTCTAGATGAGTTAGATGACGTAACTGGAGATGTGGCTGTTGCAAGTTGTCCAACTTGTATTCCAGACACAGATAGAGATGGGATTTTAGACCCTCTTGACAGTTGTCCTTATGCTGCTGGTGTAGCATCTTTAAATGGCTGCCCGTGGTCTTTATATATTGGTAATAATTACAAAACCACGACCGTTTCCAATAGTATAGAAATCGCTAATGAAGGCTATTTATGTTCTTTAAGTAATCCTGATTATTATAATATCGCCTATCATTCAGGGGCTTCGGCCGAGCCTGTTGTTGGAGATTCTATTATATACAATAACAATTATACCTTCTCGCACAGTTTATTATTTGACACCGAAGGTTTTGCCTTTATGAAGCTTCGCGATTATAATAAAATCGTTGAGGTCCAAAAAAGTGATGGAAAGATTGTCGCAATTTATACCTGTCTTTAGTATTTTGATTCAAAATACGTTCTCCCGTTTAAAACTATTTATATGAAAAAATTTATTCTTATTCTACTGTCTGTATCCCTTCCGATGATTTCTTTTGGCCAAGTTCAGATCCAAGCCATCGAAGAAAATCTCCAAAGAACAGCTGTTAAAAAACAAACTCTCGTTTTAAAATCATCGACAAAAATTATAACGCCAAAGACAGTCGATTTTAAGGATTACTCACATTTGGCATTGGTAACAATAAATAATTTGGGCGCTTCAACTAAAGGGTGGTATCGAATATATCAAGAGCGCCTTTTGGGTTCTCAGCTAGTTATTTTAAATCCTTTTAAGGTGGACGAAAAGAAAGCCGCCTATGACCACAACTTTCTAAAAACAGTTGAAAATCCTAAGTACTTATATCTAGATTACTACAGATCAAACGGGGCAGAAAGCGATCCTACTGGCACTAGGATAACCAAAATAATTGTTCGGGATTATAAAAAAAACATTATTTATTCTGTAGAACACACCAATGTTGCCATGAAAGAAACACTATCTCCTTTCATCAATTTTTAAGTTCAATTATTAACGGTCTATAAAAACTGCTTGTCTTTTTATCTTCTACTTCGCTTTTTTTTGACAGTTTGTCTTCTTGTTTTGAAGCCGAAAAACTAAATATCATAACCAGTCCGTCTAAAAAATGATTGAGCCGCATTACAGGTCTATTCACTTTTATTTTAACTGACATTTAGTTGATTTAAATATTCATTTGAAGGGAATTAATTCACATCTGATTAATTAGGAGGGCAAGTGCCCCATACCGGTTTGTTGGCATCTGTCAGTCCAGAATTGGGTGCAAAGTCCTCTGGTTCTGAATCGAAATTAGTGACACACCAAGTTGACAAATTTTGATTGAATAACGCTGCATCCTTAAACATCCCTTGCATACTCGTTACACTAGAGGTATCCCAATTACTTATGTCCTGATTGAATGCTGTGGCGCCCTCAAAAAAACCAAGCATTTTTATCACACTAGAGGTGTCCCAATTTGAGATGTCTTGGTTAAACGATGAAGCACCTTTAAACATACTCCCCATATTTAAGACACTAGAAACATCCCAGTTGCTTATGTTTTGATTGAATGAATTTGCGAGATAGAAAATACCGTCCATATCGGTCACATTAGAAACATCCCAAAAACTAATGTTAGAATTGAATGAATTATTATTAAAAAAATTGGTTAAGGAAGCCCCTGATCCTGACATATTAGTAACCAATGTTGTACAAAGGTTTACATTCCCATTTGCAATTTGACCAGCTATTGTTGAATTGTTGACCGCTAAATACGTGCTACCTTCAATTTCATCTTGATCTCCAACCTCTGCCTCTGGACATTTACAAATGTTATTTTCAAAATATATTGTTCCTGAATTTTGATTTGGAGTAGGGGTTACAATTTCTTCTTCTTCATATCCACCGCCACATGAGATCTGTATCAATGCTAATAATAATAGTAGTTTTTTCATTAGTGTAAATTAATTAAATACAAGATATAACAATATACTCAAAGCTATTCGAAGTCGACCTCATATTAGCAGAGTTCAGTTAAAGAGCTAATCTCGAATACCTATCTCCATTGAAAATTTGTAAGCATACGCTATTTTGCTATCCTCTTTTAAAATGAAAACAAGCTTTTAAAACCGTTTTGTATCTTGTGTGGTAAATTATATTTTTATGCCTTTACTGATTGTCATTCTTGGAATATTGTTGTTGTTTGTTTTGATAGCA
>Ga0209199_1004103_pt1 | contig 13691 bp, 18 predicted proteins | sample COGITO_mtgs_1105_7_FD_184805 | JGI IMG/M metagenome (GOLD analysis project Ga0209199, IMG submission 184805) | Pelagic marine microbial communities from North Sea - COGITO_mtgs_110523 (SPAdes) (version 2) | ecosystem: Environmental > Aquatic > Marine > Epipelagic ...
GCATAGGCCAGCACACCCCACAAACCAAAGTAGAAACCGAGAATCGCTGCATTCATCAACGAACGCGCGAATATCCAGGTCGTGACTTGTGAGAATATCAGCGTGAATAAGCTAGGTGCTTGACCGCCGACAGACACCCCATAATAAAAACCCTTTTCATTGGTATAGGCTGGCAACAACAGAAAGAGTAAGCCACCAAAGACTAGGGCAGCGATTATTATTTGATAGGTCATATTTTTATCGTGAGTGTATAGAAATCAACTAAGCAGGCAGTATGAAGGACAGCTAGGTTCAAAACACAGTACTAGAAAAACACCGGAACAAAAAGAAAAACAAAAAGGATCAGGGTGATGAGTCACCCTTGCTTACGACTACAGCATAATAATAAAGCGCCTATTCATAGAATAATGCCCTGCTACGAACAAGGCGCTCCAACTAGCTAGCCTAATTAGCAAGTATAAAACCTAGTCCCAAAGAGATTCACCCGTCTCTGGATGATACATTTGATGCCACACCTTTTTACGATTAGCGATTAATTCATCAATCGTAGGCTCATCATTCATCGCACGCTTAATAGCAATCTTGGTCGCTTCATAATTGGTCCGGTAAAGATCCTTCTTATCTGGCTCACTGACACACTCCGGTGAGATCCATAACAAGATAATCATACATAGATCATTCACCTCTTCGCGCGGAATCACATCCTCAATCACCGAATCCAAAATCGCATCAGAAACCGCCGACTGTACAACACCACCAAACAGATTAATCATCTTAGTATCTTTAAGTGTCACCTTAGGAACAATCAAAGTCGCTGGCTTCACCTGTTGATTGCAGGCACGTACCGCAAACATACGCGTATGCCCTTCCGTCTGCCCCATCAAATTAGCAAATGCCTGACCTACTGGTCCATCTGTACGTCCCAACACAATCTCAGGCATCGCATCCGTGTCCTGATCATGGCTTGCATAAACTGTAGCCTCACCAGTCTTGAAAATAAGAGAATCTTTCATCGAATTATTCCTTTAAATTAAACCCTAATTAATCTTAGAAACAGCGATTATTTAGCAGGAACAAAATAAAGACAAGAATAAAAATATGATTTAAACCAAAGACTTAGAGAATAAATCAAACGGTCAGCTAGCTTGATTTTAATCGTAATGTTGTTTGATGATTAATAGAGAGCTCTTTTAGACCAGATCGTGATGATCCGCTTAAGGGTAAGTGAAAAGCCAGTTCTGCTGAGGTGGTGAATTATCAAGCTGGCTGATATATCGACATTTGATCTTAGCCATCCAATAAAAATCGACCCTAAATGCTCTAGTTGGTACTAAAGATAATAACCTAGATTTATTGTTATTTTTCAAGATATTAGGCAAATAAAACTATTTACTGTAGTCTCGCATTAACTATACCTACATTAAGGTTATTTTTATGAGATATCGCACACTATTATTGATTACTTTACTACCTCTAGCGTTCACACTACAAAGTTGTAAATCAAAGACTCAATTAGATGCAGAACAGGGGCACGCCTCTGCTCAATACCAGCTTGGCATGCAATATGCGAATGGTGAGGGTCTAGAAGCAAGTAATATCTATGCTTATATGTGGTGGAACTTCTCCGCAGCCCAAGGCTTTGAAAAAGCAAACATCAGCAAGTTAGCCCTTGAAAAGAAAATGAGCTCAAGTGAGATTCAGGCCGCCAAAAAATTATCCAAGGACTGTGTAAAGAAATACTATATTGACTGCTGAGCTAGAGTGATTATCGAGCTGGCTGACTACTCATTAAAAGCGAGGCCTAAGCCGGGCTTACTTATTACAATATTTTGAAGCCTCATCACTATCAGCTAGCACCATATTGGGCGTGGAAGTGACGCCCGCATAGAACACCACAATTTCAACAGGCCCATCGATTACTATGCCTCGATGTATCGTCCTAAGCACTTCAACAAATGAATCCCCTGCTTGGAAAGTCACCTTCTTGCCGTTACTAGTCTCGACTTCGAGATGACCCTTTTCAATATAAGCTAGCGTTGGAACAGGATGGCAATGAAAAGGAGTCATAGCACCTTCTTTAAGGGTTATCCTTTCAGAAGTTACTTCAGCCTTCCCTTTATGGTATTCAATCTCGCCACCTTCCCACGTCTTCGTTGTTTTTAACAGCTCTTGAGCATTTACTCCATTGATAGCGAACAAACAAACTAGGACAAGTATTACCGTTTTTAACTTAACCATTTTAATAGACTCGTAGATGCTTCCACATATTGAAGGATACTTTTCCTTAAATATGTATTCTAAAGCAGTGATTTATTGTGTATCTATTAATATACCTTTTTCCTAAGCTGCTTGTCTTAAACAAATAGTATTTATTAATGCTGCAGCTAGATATGCAGCACGGCATAAAGAAACTTGAAATTAAAGGAAATTTTAAAGCAAAAGCTAATTCATTAAATTGCTGTTACTTACTGATTATTAAGCTACTGCCATCTCGCCATCTCGCCATCTACTGAGCTCAACAGGATCAATGAAGTTGCTACTGATGAATTCATGATCACCATCGAAAACACCTTAGTGGTTATTGATAGAAACCAATGAAATAAAGCCCCATCATGTAAACGACTGAGTGCAGACTTGCAGAAATATGGATTAGGGGACAAATAGTTCCCCCCAGTTTATTTGAATGATCAATGACTAAGTATGTTTTCCCACACAGCCCTACAGTTGCAGCAGACATTAAACCTGCCGCTCCACCATCGATAATTATTACGTCTTAATTGTTCAATATCCTACTCTAATAGTTGAAAGCTTTACTGGCACAAGCTCAGCTGAATACTACCTACAACTCCTAAGCTAACAACTTCATCACTAGGTAGACTTCCATAAAGACCATCTTTCAATAACATGCAGCTCTAGCAGCATGCAGTTCAATATTGTAGTTAGCCTTATTTAGAACTTGTCAGACACCATTAAAGTCAGGTTTCCCATTAGGTAAACATGAAATATTGTTATTATTAGCAAAGGAGTGTGGCGTACAAAAAATAAAACAATCAACTAAAAATAATCGTTTTGATATAAATATTTTCATTCAGTCATGTGATCTATGATATTGCTTGTTGTGATTAATTTTTTAAACATAGCTATTATAATTTAAGTAACACAATCAGGGCTTATGATTGACGTTATTTATTGAGGTGAGGAAACTAATGAATAGGAAATGGATAAAAGTGATACTTATTACAGGTGTTCTCGTTTTAGTAGCTCTAATTTCATGTGGACCAATAATGAGTAGGGTTGAGCATCCAAAGTATCAAGTACACTCATCTGAAGATAAAATTGAAATTCGAAAATACAATCCGATGATAGTTGCTGAGGTGACTGTACAAGGTGAACGAAAGGAAGCGATAAGCCAGGGTTTTCGGTTGTTAGCTGATTATATCTTTGGCAATAATATAAAAAATAGTAGTATTTCGATGACTGCGCCTGTGACACAGCAACAAAATCAGAAAATTGCAATGATAGCACCAGTTAATCAACATGCTGCAGATGATGGATGGACAATTAATTTTGTCATGCCAGCTGAGTATTCTATGGGTACGCTCCCAAAACCAAATAATAAGAAAGTTATTCTTAAAGAAATTCCCTCAAAAAATTTTGCTGTAATCCAATTTTCAGGAATGAATAATAATAAAAACCTAGCTTTGCATGAGAAAAAGCTAAAGTTATATTTGTTGAAAAATGAAATGAAGGTACTATCTGAGTCTATCTATGCGTTTTACAATCCACCCTGGACACTCCCATTTTTACGTCGTAATGAAGTGTTAATAGAAGTTCGATAACTAATTAATAAAAAGATTCTAGTCTAGTGATGGGACCGAACGCGGGTTCAGTTTCTCCTTTCGCAACTCAACAAGTCTGTTAAATACCTACGATTACTTAGCACAAATTTATAAATATAATTTGCACCGCGGTGAAAAAGAGTTACAGTGATATGGCAGGTCTCGCTCATAAACGAGGCGCTGGTAGAGCTGTATGAGAAGTGTCGTATGTGGAATTCTAAACAAGCATGCTGACACTAGTAATAAAGTTTAAATTTATGGAGGTACACATGATTAATAACTTAAGCGCTAGCGATCCAGTTGGCATGTCTTTTTGGTTAATATCTATGGCGATGGTCGCCGCAACAGTGTTCTTTCTTATTGAACGCGATCGTGTAAGCGGTAAGTGGAAGACATCTCTGACAGTTGCAGGTCTTGTGACCTTGATTGCTGCAGTGCATTACTTCTACATGCGTGATGTATGGGTTGCAACGGGCGAAACTCCAACGGTATATCGCTATATCGATTGGCTGCTCACAGTGCCATTACTGATTATTGAATTCTATTTGATCCTTTCTGCCATTACTAAAGTGCCTGCTGGCGTTTTCTGGCGTTTACTAGCAGGCTCTTTGATTATGCTTTTTGCTGGTTTTGCTGGCGAAGTAAATCCTGCTTATGTAGTCTCTGGCTTCGTTGTTGGTATGCTGGGTTGGATCTGGATCATGTATGAAATCTTTATGGGTGAAGCGAGCAAGATCAACGCTGCCAGTGGCAATGCCATTGCTCAGAAAGCTTACGGTGCCATGCGTCTGCTGGTTACTGTTGGTTGGTCGATCTACCCAATCGGTTATGTGCTTGGTTACTTTATGGGTGCTGCCGACCCAGATATGCTGAATCTTTGGTACAACATAGCTGACCTTTGGAACAAGATTGCGTTTGGTCTGGTTATTTGGGCCGCTGCAGTAGCTGATTCAGAATAAGTTTATCTGTTCAAAGTATTGGAAGGGCCAGCGGTGCTGGCTCTTCCTCTTTGATATAATAAAGATAAGCAGCTAAAAAAAGTTATGTATAAGGGTACGAATCAATGCCCCCAATAAAAATAAGTGGATCCGATTGGCTAGCCGAGCTCAACGCTCTGTATAAGCGCGAGATGCCACATTCACAAAGTAGCTTAGCTGCAGCAGCCGAGTATCACTTTAAAAACCCCGGTAAATCCTTCCGAGCGCAGTTAGCGCTGTCTAGCGGCTTTTCGCTAGGTTTAAGTAACATAGATAATTTGCATTGGGCAGCTGCTTGCGAGCTTCTGCACAACGCCTCACTGATTCATGACGACATCAGTGACGCCAGTACCCACAGGCGTGGCCAAGAGAGCATCCATCAATATTTTGGATCCGATATGGCACTCTGTTTGGGCGACTGGATGATCGCTAAAGCCTTCGAGCTCAGCGCGAGAAACAGCCAACATAGTGGTGTTCTCGTCACCTTGTTAGCTCAGGCAATGCGGGAAACCTGCAGTGGCCAAATAGCTGATATTACCCAACGCCAATGCGCCGAACTCGATGAATGGCAGCGTATTGCCAAGGGTAAAACCACACCATTATTAATTGCCCCGATTAAAGGCGCCGCGATTGCCGCCGGTCTGGATGCCGACCTTAAAAGTCTCGAGCATCTTATAAGTCTCTGCGGCCTGGCCTATCAGGGCCGCAACGATATTGATGATATTATTCCGTCCAGCCATCGCTCCAGTGATCTCGATGGCCGCAAACCCAATTTAGTCGTCAGTCTGTTTGCCCAGCATGGCGCAGGATCCGAAGAGTTTGTGAGCTGGTATCAATCTGAGGATACCGAGCTGCTAGTCCATTGGCAGCGCTGCATCGCGTCCAGCGATGTTATTCTGCAAGCGAACCAATCAGTAGATTACTGGCTGTCACAGGCCGACCAGTTGGTGAGCTCGTTACCCGTTCAATTGCAGCCAGTGACCCAGGGGTTAGTGGCCGCCGTAAAACAGAGAACAACAGTAAAACGCCAAGGGCGGATCGCTTGACGTTAAAGACATTCGGAGCTGGAAAAAAAGTCATTATTATCGGAGCAGGCTTCGCCGGTATAGCAACAGCACTAAGACTCAAAGCTATTGGTTACGACGTCACCTTACTGGAGCGTTTAGATAGCCTCGGCGGTCGAGCGCAGGTTTTCAAACGTGGTGGCTATCTCCATGATGCAGGCCCCACCGTTATCACCGCCCCCTTTCTGTTTGATGAGCTATTTGAACTGTTTGATGAAAAACTCACTGATCATCTCGACTTTGTTCCACTAGATCCCTTCTACCGTTTTCATTTTGACGACGGCAGCCAGTTTGATTATTGCGCCAGCATTGAAGACACATTAACTGAGATTCGTCGCTTTAATCCCGACGATGCTGAAGGTTATTTAAAGCTGCTTGAGGAGTCTAAAAAGATATATGATGTCGGCTATAAGCAGCTGGTTCATCGCCCATTCACGCGAGTCTGGGATATGGTCAAACAGATTCCGGCGTTGCTGATACTCAAATGTTATAGAAGCGTCTCCCAAATGGTGAACAGCCATTTAAAGCATCCGCTAATTCGTCAGGCATTTTCTATTCACCCACTTTTAGTCGGTGGAAATCCATTTAAAACAACCGCTATCTACACCTTGATTCATTATCTTGAGCGTCGCTGGGGTGTGTTTTTCTGTATGGGTGGTACCGGTAAATTGGTTAAAGAGCTGGGTGCGCTGATGGAACGCCACGGCATTAAGATTCAACTCGATGCTGACGTCGATGAAATCATTATTGAAAATAAGCGTGCCATTGGTGTGCAGCTGAGTAATAATCAGGTGATGAACGCCGATCTGGTAGTCTTTGGTGGCGATCCAGAAACCTGCTACAAACACCTTTTACCCCAGAAAAAATTGCGCCTATCGAGTATTAAAAAGCACTACAGCATGGGGCTGTATGTTCTTTATTTCGGTACCAAAAAACTCTATCCCGATGTAGCCCACCACAGCATTTGGATGGGACCTCGATTTAAACAGCTGCTTTCCGAAATTTTTGATGCCAAAGAGATGAGCGAAGATTTTTCTCTCTATGTGCATCGTCCCACAGCCACAGACAAAAGCTTTGCACCAGAGGGCTGTGAATCATTTTATGTGCTGTGTCCGGTGCCCAACCTCCAGGGCAATGTAAACTGGGAGACAGAAGGGGAGGTGATGCGCGATCGTATAGTAACGGCCCTCGAAGAGACCATACTGCCAGATCTTTCCTCAGTGATTGAAGAGGTGTTTTGGATGACCCCAGAAGATTTTGCCAAGGATTACCGCTCCATGCATGGCGCAGGTTTCTCTATTGAACCCAGGCTTACCCAGTCTGCCTGGTTCCGCTTTCACAACCGCGACAGCGCAGTGAATAATCTCTATTTTGTGGGTGCAGGCACCCATCCCGGCGCCGGCCTTCCCGGTGTTGTCAGCTCAGCCAAGGTAGTAGAAGAGCTGCTTACTGGTGTTGAGGTGGGTTCGGGAGGATAGATGAGCAATCCAATGCTGCCAGACTCACCAGCTCCAAAGCAGATACTGGCACTCCATGGAAAATCATTCTATTGGGCTAGTAAATTTCTCGGGGTTGAACTGGCCGACCGCGCCGCACGACTCTATCAATTTTGCCGCTATGTGGATGATTTAGCCGACGGTGATCTTCCCGATTGCCAAGAATCTCTTGAAGATATTCGCGCCCGCCTAGCTGGTAAAGAACTTATCGCTGGACCAGAAATTGAAGCCTTTATCGCGCTAGCCAACAGTAACAATATCCCCCTCAGTGCCGCATCAGAGTTGCTCGACGGCATGCTTAGTGACCAAAACCCCACCGCCGTTGCCGACGAAGCTGAGTTGTTGCGCTACTGCCACGCCGTGGCAGGCACCGTGGGCCTAATGATGTGCCGTGTACTCAACTGTGAAGAACCCCGCGCCGACAGCTTTGCCATTGATTTAGGGATTGCCATGCAGCTCACCAATATTTCTCGGGATGTATTGGAAGACGCCAAAATGGGGCGCCGTTATCTACCCGCTAGCTGGGCAAACTTTACTCCGTCACAGATTGCTAATGCAGGTTTAGAAGCTGGTGAATTGGGAGAAACCGAATTAGACAACACCAGCGAAGACTGCCGTCAGCAAGTAGCTGAGGGCATTGCTCAGCTATTAGATTTGTCGGAGCAGTACTATGCCAGTGCCATGCTCGGCATTCGCCTATTACCCTTTCGATCAAGACTCTCAATTGCCATAGCACTGCGTGTATATCGCCAAATTGGCTGGGTACTCAGACGCCGAAATCTAGCCTGGTGGCAGGGTCGAGTCATGGTAACCGGCGGGGAAAAAGCACTGCTCAGTCTGCGTAGTCTGTTGGATTTACGCCCAATAAAAGTACCGCCACACCGTTCTCAGTTGCATCAGCATCTGCAAGGATTAGCCGGTGTCCAGTAATCCAATAGAGCTGGATATTGCCATCATTGGTGGCGGTAGCGCAGGGATGGCATTGGCCTCCAAATTAGACAATCTGTCCGCCACCGTATTTGAACCTAAGACTGCAGCAGAACGAGACTGTAGCTGGGCGTTATGGGCGCAACCCGAGCAATTAGAACAACTCAGCTCGGCCATTAGAGGCAGCTGGGACAAATGGCGCCTAGTTGACCACAGTGGTGAAGTTATCCACCAGAGTAATGAATACCGCTATACCAGCCTTAGCTCAGGGCAATATTTACAGCATTGCGAAGCCAGCTTAAAAGATTCCGTGAACCTAGTCAGAGCGGCCGTTGACGATCTGGTAGCAGAGGGAAAAGGTGGGCAATTTATCGCTGATGGGCAAGCCTACAAGGCTAAGACTATCTATGACAGTCGACCCCCAATAATGGGAGACAATATCCTGCGTCAGCACTTTGTTGGTTGGGAAATAAGCACCAAGGAACCCATAGCTGATGCTGATATTGCCACATTAATGGATTTTCGTGTCGACCAGTCTCGCGGTCTGCACTTTATCTATGTACTACCCTACTCCGATCGCCATCTACTCGTAGAATCGACCATGATTTCAAACCAGCTCGAAGATAAAGACTGGTATCGCAATGCCATCAGTCAGTGGCTCGCCGACCGCAATATACAGATGCAGTCTCAGTTGCGAGAAGAATACGGTGTGATTCCCATGGCAGCATTGCTGCCCCAGAATACCCAGGTGCTCACTGTTGGTGCGGCAGGCGGTTCTGTGCGGCTATCCTCAGGCTACGCGTTCAGTACGATCCAGGCTCAAATGGCAACACTAGCAGAGGCCATAAGCGCCGGTGAGCGCGAGGTACCTGCACCTTTTTCGAGACGCCTTATTTTTATGGATAGGGTCTTTAATCGCGCGCTTAGTACCCAACCGGATCGTGGCGTGGGTTTATTTATGGCGACAGGTAAGGCGCTAGATGCTGAAGAATTTGCGCGATTTATGCTCGGCAATGCAGGCGCTATGGAATGGGCGAAAGTCATTATGGTCATGCCTAAATGGTCCTTTATACAGGCTGCGCTGTGGCAGCTGTTTAGACATGACTAGCTGGGACCTAGCCGCCATTGCAGCGGTACTGCTTTTTGGGGTGCCTCATGGCGGCCTAGATGGTGCAGTGGCACGACGTATTGGTTGGCCTCAGGGCACCACTGCCTGGATTGGATTCCATATTGGCTATATCGCGCTGGCAGCATTAGTTGTCTGGTTTTGGTGGCAATGGCCCATGCTAGGGCTGGCCATATTTCTAATTATCTCAGCGCTGCACTTTGGTCAGAGTGATATTGCCAGCATTCCAGCGTCTACTAACGACAGACTCAATAATCGATGGCTGCCTCTGGTAGCTCATGGTGGACTAGTCTCTATCGCTATTCCCAGCTTGCAACCGGCAGCCGTAGAACCAGTTTTTGCCCTCTTAGTGGGCGACAAAGGTGCGTCCATGCTACTCCAATCAATTGGCGCATTATTTTTACCCTGGCTTTTGAGCTTCGCTGGCTATGCGGTTTACGCCTTGAAAAATCCAGCATGGCGAAAACCGCTTAACAGCCTGATTACCCAATTAATACTGGTGTTCTTACTGCCACCGCTTATTAGCTTCGCTCTGTATTTTTGCCTCTGGCACAGCCGCAATCACACCTTGCGGATATGGCGAAGTATTGAAGATGATAGCGAGCGCAGGTGCAGTTTTATTGAGGCCGTAATCTATAGTCTGATGGCCTGGACTGCTGCGCTAGTATTTTTATTATTTTTCCAGGGGTCCCTGTCGGCATCTATTGTTCAGTTAACCTTTATTGGTCTCGCCGCACTGACAGTTCCTCATATGTTACTCGTCGATCTGGCCTACAACACTAAACAGCAGAGGCTGTTGCCATGACTAATATAAGCAATCGCAAAGACGACCATATCCAGCTAGCTCTCAAGGTACGCCATCAGTCTCAGTCGGATAGCCATTTTGACCGCCTAACCTTTGAGCACAGTGGACTCCCAGAGTAGGCCCTAAAAGACACTGACAATGAACGGTAAATGATAAGCACTACTAAAATATCTAGCAGGTGTATTAAAAAGATTAGATTTTAAACTTCTAATAATACAAAAATATTACACAGTACTGAGTTATCAGCTTAGCTATTTATTCTCTACGTTAATGGACACAGGAGTAGCTGATAAATATGTGAAATATATCATTAGATTAGTAGATTTGGGTGCTAAGCAGATACATACACTTGCTGATTTTTTAATGTCACATTTTCGCCATAATCAATCATTAAAAAAGCTCATTTTTAAATTAATATAATCTAACAATTAACTTATACGCATAAAAAACTATGAAGAAATCAATTGTTAGTATGGCTGTGCTTGCTCTAGGTATAACCTTATGTGGTTTTTTTATTAGCCAGACCATCCATAAAGGTCAAACAGCTATTAATACTGTTCAGGTTAAAGGCCTTGCCGAAAAAAGAGTAGATGCAGATACCGCATACTGGGTTATTGAAACAGGATTTTTTACTGAAGGTGATAATGCCAATCAAAGTGCCATGTATGCAGGTTACGAGCGTAATGTAGAAACAATATTAGTTACGCTGAAGGCCAATGGGTTTACTGATGCAGAAGTGTCAGTTGGTGTAGCTGCTTTAACTAGAAAAGATTTTCGGGATGAGGATAATAAGATAGTAGATGTTCGACATTATATAAATGGAGAAATCAGCATCGAGACCAACCAAATCAGTTTGGTTAAAAAAGCACGCATTGCATTGAATAAACTAATACCAAAAGGTATACCTGTAACGAATAATGAGCCTGAGTATCATTTCACCAAGCTAAACGAAATCAAACCAGCCATGCTGAGAGAAGCAACTAAAAATGCACGTATCGCTGCTGATGAGTTTGCAAGCAATGTTGGTTCAGAAGTTGGTGGAATAAAGACAGCGAGACAAGGTACTTTTTCAATTACTGATGTAGGTAGTAATTATGGAAATAAAAAGAAACTGTCCAAAGAAGTACGAGTTGTAACGGATATACTTTTTTACATCAAATAAAGAAGCAGTTAAATGGTATCGATTAGCATCTGAGCAGGCTCGGAAGATTATTTACAATATCTAGGTTACGGCCGCTACCTGTCGCGAGCGCAGCCAGATGAGCGCAGCGAGGCTGCTTGAGGCTGCTACCGCTAGATATTATTTACTGTATGTAGTTTTCTTATAAATATGGGATGAGCGTTCTGTGCACTGAGTGCTATTGGTCTTTATCACTATCTTTGAGTGAGCTGAGTGGCTGACCATTATGCTAACAGTTGCACTAAACAATACTTAATAGGATGGCTTCATTCTGTGCAGTTTGATAATGTGGCCCAAAAAACAAATTAATTGGTGAGCCAATGAAGTCTCTTATAACAACTCTACTACTAGCAATAACATTATCGTCAACTGCGTTTGGTGATGACTTTATTGATGGCTTTGAAGCCGCAAAAAAAGGTGATTTCAAGACCGCTATGAAGTTATGGCGGCCTATGGCAGAGCAAGGTGATACTGATGCTCAATATATTCTTGGTGTTATGTATGACAGGGGTGACGGTGTACCAGAAGATGATAAGCAAGCAGTTAAGTGGTTTCGACAAAGACTAAAACGGATATAAAAAGAAATCGCATGGCTACAACCATCTCAACTTGCGAAAAACAAACAATAAAACGATGACAACAAACATCATTACTGCCAACAAAAAATAGTAACTATGTTCATAATGTAATTCAGGCATATTTTCAAAATTCATTCCATAGATCCCAGCCATAAAGGTTAATGGCACGAATATTACAGTCACTACCGTTAGAATTTTCATAATATTATTTAAGTGATGTGAGGCTAAAGAGATATAACTATCCATTAAATCACTTGCAAGTTCATAAAATAGATTTGCCAGACTGTTTGCTCGCTCTAAACGCTCATATATATCAACAATATCATGCTTAAGAGGAACTTTAATGGGGTAATCCGTTTTCCCTTTAAGCTCATAAAATATTTGTACTTGATACGTCAAGTAGCGACGCATTTTTTTTAACCGCGTTCGATATTCACTTAATTCATGTAAAAGGGTATCTTTAGGATCTCTTTGTATTTCATCTTCCAACTCTTCAAGTCTAGGCTCAAGTTTGAGTAAAACGTCCAAATATCGATCTACAATTAAACGCACCAAGTCTAAAGCCAATGCTTCAGTTCCTTGTTCAAATAAACATCCTTTTGCAACCACCTTATTCCATAGTGTTTCAGCGCTGAGGGACTGGTTGGAATGACGAGTGATTAAAAATCGTTCTGCCACAAATATTGCGATTTGAATAGTACCAAAATCGACTGATTTAGATTGGGCATCCAAGCCTTTTAGTAACAAAAACATAACGTCGCCGAACCATTCAAGTTTAGGCGGATGCCTGGATCTTTGTGCATCTTCAATCGCTAAATGATGTAGACCAAAGGTATCTTCCAATAAACGGGTTTCTTCATCGCTGGGATTATCTTGTAGATCAACCCATATTTTTAAAGAAGGGTCTTTTAACCATTGCTCAATCAGTTCTGCACCACCGATTTCAGTCTGTAGTGATTTGGAATCAAAAAGTTGCACTCTAATCATCTGCAATTCTCCAAAGGAAAAGTTTGAAATGCTAGATGAGCTATTTCAAAAACAGGGTACTAAAATTTGTAGGCTAAAATATTTATTGGATTATTTTAGTGCGTTGTCTAGCATTATTTGTGTGTTCCGATTACGCTAATCGTAGCATGCCTTTCTAACGAACTTCTTGTTAAAAAGATGACTAGTTCTAGCGTGCTTATGAAATAGCTGACTTCTAGTTTTGCCTTTTTGCTCAAGGTAGTAAGCCAATGCTTGCTCAAGAGTGAATTGGCTACTCTGTTGCTGGAATTGGCTGAGGCTAGAAAGTTGTTCAGTTTGTTTTTGTAGCCGTAGCTGAAACCAAAGCTGGTCTAGCTGACTACTAAGTAATTGTGCGGCAGTAGCTGCTTCTTTAGGCTGCTTGGTATGTAGTGAACGAACTATCCTGAGCTGTTGATAATGCTGTTGTAGGTCTTCAGGTATACGTCGTGAGAAGTAATACACACCACGTTTAGTGAATGTGTAGTTAGATGGTCTACCGCACTCCATAGCTGCAACTAAAAACTTAGCGCTAATCAAGACGATAGGAATAAAATTAGGGGTATAAATGGTGGCCAGAGACGGAATCGAACCGCCGACACGAGGATTTTCAATCCTCTGCTCATACACGCAGCAGAGCTGCTATGAATATATACATAATCGATTACGTCATCATTCACGAGCTCTGTCATAT
>Ga0209199_1004105_pt1 | contig 13678 bp, 13 predicted proteins | sample COGITO_mtgs_1105_7_FD_184805 | JGI IMG/M metagenome (GOLD analysis project Ga0209199, IMG submission 184805) | Pelagic marine microbial communities from North Sea - COGITO_mtgs_110523 (SPAdes) (version 2) | ecosystem: Environmental > Aquatic > Marine > Epipelagic ...
CAATAAGCAATTCCCCCATCTATTTCTAAATTAAATCCATTATACCTGTTATTTACATTTGAATTGGCTTCAGCAATGAGATTGCCTGAGATATCTGTGATTTTTATATTAATATCATCTGTAATTCCTGAAATTTTTATCTTTTCAATATTCATATCAAAAGATGGGCGGACTGGATTCGGATAAACATAAGATTCATCCAATGTTGAACTTGTAGATGAACCTCCTGAATCAAATGATACTAACCCTTTATCTGTCGCAATAAATACAAGGCCGTTAGCAATATCTAATGCTATATCATTAACATTATTTGAAGGCAATGGAGAGTTATTCTTGGTAAAATGATAGATAGTTTGTTGCCCATTTTGAGAAAAGTAAAACACCCCAGAACCAATAGTTCCTACCCATTTATTATTAGATCCGTCTACTTTAATATCAGAAATGAATTGTTGCTCTAAAAGTTCTTTATATATACCATCTTCTTCAATAACTATTTGTTGTGTAGACACATTAGTATCAAAAAAATTAGAAGTATTGTATAAAACTCTAAGTCCTTTAATTGTTCCAATCCACAGATGATTATTATTATCCATTGCTAAACTTTTAACATACGGAGAAGGTAAATTTCCGATATCATTATCATTTATTCTTTTTAACAGTGGGGTTCCTGCATTCTCGTTAAATCCTATTAGTCCAGAATTTAAACCTCCAATCCATTTTGTTCCATTTGAACCAATAACAATATCACTAAACCCTAATTCATCATTAAAACCATCAGGAATAATTTGAGTAAAATCATAATTAGACCATTGATTAGTATCGAGATTGTAAGAGTATAAAGGACTGTCCACTCTAGAGTTCATTACCCATAAAATACCAGAATCATCAAAATTACTTCCAGAAATTCTCACACTATTATAGTTAGTATCTGCTGATATTAAAGATTCTAGGTCACTATTTGACTGATCATGTAAGATTAAAGATTCTTCAGAAATTTCTAATAATCCTCCATGATATGAGCTTATAAATACATTATTTAAATTAAATGGATTAAGAGAAATGTTATTTAAGTTAACAGCATTTTCAGGGATACTATCATAATTTATATTATGCCAATCTCCATCAGATAAATGACTAATTCCTTTTCTTTTTAAGGGGTATGGATTATATGTTGAAGTGTAATTTCCAAAAGTGGCCCACACATTACCGTACAATGAACTAATTGAAAAGACATTATTATAAAGAGGTCCTGCTGGTAGTATTGAATAGTTTTGTTGAATATTATTAGTGTTAATTTTCAATAAGCCTTTGGAAGAAGTAGCTACATATATATAATTATTAGATAATATAGAACTATTAAAGTTGGTGTTAAAATTACTGCTAATGATTGAACTGCTTATTAAATTGAAATTAGTGTCATAGATAAGAATTTTGTCCTCGGAAGTAATTATTATTTCGCCTTCATTTATTGTGATTTCCTTAATTGGTTGAGACACTGAAATTACTTGGTTGAATGTACCGTTTTGAGATAAAAAAACACTGTTTTCATTGCTAAAAATAAAACTATCATTGGTATTTAAAATAAAATTGAAATCCCCTGAGTATACAAGCTCCCAATTTTGATAATTAATAATATCTAAGTCAAGACTAACTCTTTTTATACCTCCCAAATCTGGTAATGCAGCATATAAAAAATTGTCATTAATTATCGTCTGATTTACTTGTTGTTGGGTTCCTGCGTCTCCTATAAATAAACTGTCTCCAAATTCTAATGAATTTAAATCATATAAAGAAATTCCATAATCAGTTGCTATATAAATAATATTATCAACCTCGGTTAATTCATTTATCTTTTTTTTATTGGGTGGAATTGTTGTCTTTTCGATTATATCATATATAGTTAAAATATTGTCATTATTAAAATCTACAATTTGAATAAGACCATTTTCAAATCCAATTATTAATTTATTAAAATTTGGGCTATAATAAATATTTGAAATAAAATCACCTGATAACCCATCAATTGTCGTAATAATATTCAGTTGATCATCTTGAGTTGAGTGAATATAAATTGCGTTTTCTGATGCAGTAAATATTTTCCCATTTCCCATTGAGGTATCAATAGAGTTGTGATAAGAATAATGCCCATTCCAGTTTTGAGAAATACAAATAGGTATACTCAATAGAGAAAATAAAAATATGGCAATAAATTTCATGAAAAAAAATTATAATAATACATCTATAAGAACGACAAATATATCATTATAATATAATAATTTAAAACTAAACTATACCCTGTGCTAGCATTGCATCTGCAACCTTAACAAAACCAGCTATATTAGCCCCTTTGACGTAGTCAACATATCCATCATCAGTAGACCCATATTCAATACAAGAATCATGAATATCCATCATTATATCTTTTAATTTTTCATCAACCTCTTGCCTAGACCAATTATATCTCAGAGAATTTTGAGTCATTTCTAGGCCTGAAGTTGCAACTCCTCCTGCATTTGAAGCTTTGCCTGGTGCAAATAAAATTTTAGCTTTTTGAAATTCATGAACGGCATCCTTAGTAGATGGCATATTAGCCCCCTCACTTACACAAATACATCCGTTTTTAAGCAGGGTTTTAGCGTCATTTAAGTCTAATTCATTTTGTGTAGCGCATGGAAGAGCTATATCACATTTTATAGACCATGGAGTTTTTCCTTTAACAAACTCACTATTTGGATATTTAACACAGTATTCGCTAATTCGTTTTCTTTGAATGTTTTTAAGGTTCATTATATGTTTTAACTTTTCATTATCTATACCTTCAGAATCATAAATATAACCTGAGGAATCAGACATTGTAAGAACTTTTGCTCCTAAATGAATTGATTTTTCTGCTGCAAATTGAGCAACATTTCCTGATCCAGAAATTACAACTGTTTTGTTTGTTAAATCATCTTTAATTCTAGCTAACATATTTTGAGCAAAATATACTGTTCCATAACCAGTAGCTTCAGGTCTTATTAACGATCCTCCCCAAGAAACTCCTTTACCGGTTAAAACTCCCGTGAATTCGTTGCTTAACCTTTTATATTTTCCAAATAAGTAACCTATTTCTCTACCACCAACTCCAATATCACCAGCAGGCACATCTGTGTTTGGTCCAATATGTCTAAATAATTCACTCATAAAGGAATGACAAAATCTCATAATCTCGTTGTCACTTTTTCCTTTTGGATCAAAATCACTTCCTCCTTTTCCTCCACCCATAGGTAAAGTCGTAAGGCTATTTTTAAAAACTTGTTCAAAAGCTAAAAATTTAAGAATACTCAAATCTACTGATGGATGAAATCTTAACCCCCCTTTGTAAGGGCCAATTGCAGAGTTCATTTGAACTCTATAACCTCTATTTACTTGAATTTCACCTAGATCATCAACCCAGCAAACCCTAAATGATATCACTCTCTCAGGTTCAACCATCCTTAATAAAATATTTTTTCCACGATATATATCTTTATTTATTATATACGGGATTACGGTTTCAGCAACTTCTTCAACTGCTTGCATGAATTCTGGTTCATTTCCATTTCTTTCACGCACTAAATCTAAAAACCCTTTTATTTTATCTTCCATAATTTGTTTAATTATAAATTATAATATTTTAATTAATAGCTATATAAAAATAATGATTTAATAAATATGTTACACCAAACACTTACAATATTATCATATTAATAAAAAATCTATTCAAGTGCTTGTTCCAAGTCTTGAATCAAGTCAGAAATATCTTCAATTCCTACACTAAGTCTTATTAGCGAATCTATAACTCCAGATTTTTCTCTTTCTAGTTTTGGAATACTTGCATGAGTCATACTGGCTGGATGTCCAGAAAGTGACTCAACTCCTCCTAAGGACTCTGCAAGAGTAAATATTTTTAACTTTTCTAAAATTCGTATTGTTTTGTCGTAATCATTATCCTTAGAAGTAAAGGAAATCATTCCTCCAAAGTCATTCATCTGGCTTTTAGCAATAGTATGGTTTTTATGATTCTCCAACCCTGGCCAATATACTTTTTCAACTTTAGGGTGTTCATTTAAAAACTCTGCAATCATCTTAGCATTTTCACAATGTCTTTGCATTCTTATATGCAAAGTTTTAATTCCACGTAAAACCAAGAAACTATCTTGAGGCCCAGCAATAGCACCACTTGCGTTTTGTATAAAATACAATTTCTCTGCTAAAGAACTTTCATTAACTATAAGCGCACCCATAACAACATCACTATGACCTCCTAGATACTTAGTTGCGGAGTGCATTACAATATCAGCTCCTAAATCTAAAGGAGTTTGTATGTATGGAGTTGCGAAAGTATTATCTACTGCAAATAAAATATTATTAGCCCTTGCTATTTCAGATAAGGCTTTAATATCTACAATATTCAACATGGGGTTTGTGGGAGTCTCGGCCCATAATAATTTTGTATTTTTATTTATAAAAGAACTAATTTTTGCGGTGTTTTCCATTCCAACGAAATGAAACTTAATTCCAAACTTTTCATATATTTTAGTAAATAACCTATATGTTCCTCCGTATAGGTCATTTGTAGAGATCACCTCATCTCCTGGTTTCAACAATTTAATTACAGCATCTATGGCCGCAAGTCCTGACCCAAATGCCAGTCCATATTTTCCATTTTCTATACTTGCAAACGAGTTTTCTAAAGCGTGTCTTGTGGGGTTATGTGTACGAGAATATTCAAATCCTTTGTGGCCACCAGGAGTAGACTGAGCATAGGTTGATGTTTGATAAATTGGAGGCATAACAGCACCATAAGCTGGGTCGTGAATCTGTCCTCCATGAATAGTTTTAGTGTTGAATTTCATTAGCTTGGTTTATATAACAAAAATAGATTTAAATTAGTAGTATCAAAAACTAAATAATACCTTTAATTGTAAATAAATATTCATTTCAACATGAAGGTAGTTTTTTATCTAAAATCTTGCAATACTTGCACAAGAATTATAAAAGAACTTAAATTAGATAGTTCATTTATTTTTAGAGAAATTAAATCTAACCCATTAACTATAAGGGAAATAGAAATGATTCATGACTTATCAAAAAGTTATGAATCTGTATTTAATAAAAGAGCTAAATTATTTAGTGAAAAAAATCTGAAAAATATAACTTTATCTGAGTCTGAATATAAAAATTTCATTTTAGAAAATTATACATTTCTAAAAAGACCTGTTATAATTACAGGTGAGAAGATTTTTATTGGAAATAGCAAAGAAAATATCTTAGAGTTAAAAAAACATTTAGGTGAATAATCGACTACTTGCGATTTTTGCTGCATTATTAGCTACATCAATTTTTGGGTTAAACCATACGGTTACAAAAACCTTAATGCCTGTTTTCATAACTCCTTCAGCCTTACTATTCGCCAGGGTATCAGGAGCTTGTACTCTGTTTTGGATTATTTCTATATTTAACAAACAAGAAAAAATTGAAAAAAAGGATTGGTCAAAATTTTTATTCTGCACTGTTTTTGGCATGTCCGTAAATATGATTTCTGCCATCAAAGGTTTGGAGTTGTCTACTCCGATTAATAGCTCAATAATATCAACTATTTCTCCTATTATAGTCTTTGTTATTTCAATTGTTATGATAAAAGAAAAAATAATAAAGACAAGGATAATCGGGGTTGCTATTGGATTTATAGGTGCAATTTCAATAATTCTTATTAATAGTAGAGCGAATATTAATTCTGAAGATATAAGGGCTGGTAATTTATTGTTATTACTAAATAGCATTTCATATGCTATATATTTAGTTGCCGTAAGATCTTTGACTAAGAAATATTCTGTCATAACAATTATGAAATGGTTATTTCTTTTTGGGGTGATCTTAAATGCTCCATTTTCTATTCAAAAATTTTTAGATATCCCTTGGGATATTTATAATAGAGTCTCATTCTTTAAGCTTGGATTTGTCATAACAGGAGCAACATTTGGAGTTTATTTGCTTAATGTTTATGCATTGAAAACATTGAAAGCATCTACCGTTGGAATGTTTATATATCTTCAACCAATAATTGGAATTATTTATGCCATTGCTTCAGGAAACGATATTTTAAAGCTGACAGACATAATAGCAATCTCACTTGTCTTCTCTGGAATTTATTTAGTTTCTTTAAAAAAAGAAGCTAATTGAGTTTTATATATCTTTGTAAAAACTTAAAATAATATGATTCAATCAATGACTGGCTACGGAAAGTCTACAGTTCAGTTGGAAAGCGGAAATTTAACAATTGAAATAAAATCTTTAAATAGCAAAAATATAGATCTAAATACGAGAATAACAAATTCAGTAAAGGCTAAAGAACTTTTAATAAGGAAACATTTATCTGACAAACTAAAAAGAGGTAAAGTCGATTTTTTATTATATGTGGATTCAACTAATAATAAAAAAAACTCGTTATTAAATACTACTCTAATAAATACATATATAGATCAATTAAGGGAAATTGTGGACGGATCAGCTGTAGAGTTATTGAAAATAGCAGTAAAGATGCCGGATGCAATTATTTCTGAACAGATTGAAGAAAATGAATCTGATTGGCCAATAATTTTTAATGAGATTGAAAATGCTATTGAAGCCATAATTACATATCGAAAAGATGAAGGACTTGTTTTAGAAAAAGATTTTATTATGAGAATCCATAAAATAAAAGACTTACTATCTCTAATTGATAAAATAGACCCAAAAAGAATTAATAATATTAGATCTAAAATTAATACAGAAATTGAAAAATTAAATATTGATCATGATAATAATAGGTTAGAACAGGAGTTAATATATTATATAGAAAAAATTGATATTACTGAAGAGCAAGTAAGACTCAAAAATCATTTAGACTATTTTTTATCATCTCTTGGAAATAACACTTCAAATGGTAAAAAATTAGCCTTTATTGGGCAAGAAATTGGTAGAGAAATAAATACCATAGGTTCAAAAGCAAACAACTCAGAGATGCAGAAAATTGTAATTCAGATGAAAGATGAATTAGAAAAAATAAAAGAGCAACTGCTAAACGTACTATAATGAAAAAGGAAAAGTTAATTATAATTGCTGCTCCATCTGGCTCAGGTAAGACAACAATAGTAAAAAAATTATTATCATTAAAGGAGTTAAATTTAGGATTTTCAATATCCACAACCACTAGAATAAAAAGAGACAATGAAATAAACGGTAAAGATTATCACTTTGTGTCCGTCTCTGATTTTAAAGAAAAAATTCAAAATAACGACTTTATAGAGTGGGAAGAAGTGTATAACAATGTGTATTATGGAACTACAAAATCTGAAATTCAAAGATTAAATGTAGTGGAAAAAAATATTGTTTTCGATATTGATGTTGTAGGAGGATTAAATATTAAAACACAATTTCCTAATACAAGTATTTCGATTTTCATTAAGCCTCCAGGTTTAACAGAATTAAAGAAACGTTTAATAAATAGAAAAACTGAATCTCAAAAGAGCATAGAATTCAGGCTATATAAGGCAACTAGAGAACTGGAATATTCTGACAAATATGACTTTGTAATTATTAATGACAACTTAGAATTAGCAATTAAAGAAGTTAAAAATATAATTTATCAATTTATAAAAACTCAATAGATGAATATAGGTCTATATTTTGGTACATTTAATCCTGTGCATATTGGTCATATTAAAGTAGCCAATTATGTTCTTAATAATTCTAATTTAGATGAGGTTTGGCTAGTACTTACTCCTCAAAGTCCACACAAAACAGAAAGTATACTTATTGATTTTTACCACAGATATAAGATGCTAGAAATAGTATGTAAAAAACATAAATGTATTTTCCCAAGTGATATTGAAAAGGACCTAAAAAAGCCTAACTACACAATAAGAACCTTAGATTATTTAAAAACAGAGAAAAAATCTAATGACTATAACTTAATAATTGGCGATGACAATATAGAGAAACTTAAAACTTGGAAAGAATACACCAAAATTATAGAAAATCATAAAATCTATGTGTATCCAAGAAAGAATCAGCAGAAAAACTCTAAATTGACACATAAAAACATTTGCTATTTAAATGCTTCTATTATTAATGTTTCAGCGTCAAATATTAGAAAAAATATATTGGACAAAAAAATAGATAATTTAAAAATAGACCCAGAGGTTTTGGCTTATCTAATGAATAATAATATTGAAATAAATATTTAACCTATAAATTTAAAAAATGAAAAATAATTTGAATTATGCTGTTATTGGAAGCGGTAGCTGGGCTACTGCAATAGTCAAAATTCTTTCAGATAATTTAAATTCTGTCAGTTGGTATATTAGAAATGAAGAAAACCTTAACTATATCCTAAAGAACAAACATAACCCAAATTATTTAAGCTCTGTAGAACTAAATCTATCCAAATTACAAGTCAAGGGAGACATAAATGAAGTTGTTAGAACTGCCGACGTAATAATACTAGTTGTGCCATCTGAATTTATAAATTCAGAATTGAAAAAAATTAAAATTGATATTTCTAATAAAATTGTAATATCAGGAATAAAAGGAGTTGTACCTGAAACTGGGCTTTTAATTGGTGAGCATATGATAAATAATTTTAATATAATAGATGAAAAATTTTTAGTTATTGCTGGTCCTTGTCATGCAGAAGAAGTTGCATTAGAGAGACTTTCTTACTTAACTATTGCATGCTCTAAAAAGAGTCTAGCAAAGAATATTTGTTTAGATTTTAACAATATGTATATAAAAACAAAAGTGAGTGATGACGTTATTGGAATTGAATATTCCAGCATGTTAAAAAACATATATGCTATAGCTGCAGGGATTGCACATGGTCTTGGTTATGGTGATAATTTTCAGAGCATTTTAATGAGTAATGCAATAAGAGAGATTAAAAGGTTTATTAAGAAAAAACATAAAATCAAAAGAAATATTAATAATTCAGCATATTTAGGTGATTTATTAGTTACTGGGTATTCTGTTTTTTCTAGAAACAGAATGTTTGGAAACATGATTGGTAAAGGATACACAGTAAAGTCTGCTCAAATGGAAATGAAAATGATTGCTGAAGGGTACATATCAACAAAAAAAGCTATGCAATTAAATTCAGAAAATATTAAAAAAGCGAAAACTCCAATTATAGAAGCCGTTCACGCTATTCTTTATGAAAAAAAGAGTCCAAAAAATACATTTAAAAAATTAAACGAAAAATTAAATTAAATTGTAGATTTAAATTGTTTAATAAATCTAGTATCATTTTCACTAAGCAATCTAATGTCTTTAATTTGATGAAGTAAAAGAGCTATTCTGTCAATACCCATACCAAATGCAAATCCAGAATATTTTTTAGAGTTAATTCCACAATTATCCAAAACATTAGGGTCAACCATTCCACAACCCATAATTTCTAACCAACCTGTTCCCTTTGTCATTTTATAATCTGTTTCATTTTTTAAACCCCAATAAACATCTACTTCAGCACTCGGTTCAGTAAAAGGGAAGTAAGATGGTCTTAGCCTAATTTTTGATTTGCCAAAAAGCTGTGTGGTGAAAAATTCTAAAGTCTGTTTAAGGTCTGCAAAACTAACATTTTCGTCAATATAAAGTCCTTCTACTTGATGAAAAAAACAATGAGATCTTGCCGAAATAGCTTCATTTCTGTACACTCTACCTGGTGAAATTGTTCTAATTGGCGGCTTGTTATTTTCCATATATCTAACCTGAACAGAACTAGTATGCGTTCTTAATAATAAATCAGGATTTGTTTGAATGAAAAAAGTATCCTGCATATCTCTAGCAGGGTGGTGTTCAGGCAAATTTAAAGCAGTAAAATTATGCCAGTCATCTTCAATTTCTGGACCTTCACTAACATTATAGCCAATACTAGAAAAAATATCAACAATTCTATTTTTTACAATTGTAATTGGATGTTTTGAACCAATTTCAATAGAATTTCCAGGTCTAGTTATATCATTTAGTTGTGCTGTAGTTGAATTACTAGAAAGAAAAGAATTTAGTTCATTAAATTTATTTTGTGCAGATATTTTTAGTTTATTTATAGTTAAACCATATTCTTTTTTTTTGCTATTATCTACATTTTTAAATTCTGAAAAGTAAAAATTAATGAGTCCTTTTTTGCTTAAGTATTTTATTCTAAACTTTTCAATTTCATCTTTTGAAGAAGATGAAAAGGATTCAATTTCTTTAATATTATTCGCTATTTGTTCAATCATGTTGTTTAATCAAAGTTCAAATTTAATCATTCTTATTGAATATAGTTAGATTTAAGAAAATAGTTAACTATTGCATCTTTCATTAAAATAGACTGTTCCCCAGCCTTCAAGCTAGGGATTTGTTTTAGGCATTTATAGTGTGGCCACCCTTGATCATCAACATAATCAAATTCATAATAACCATAATCACTTAATAATTTACATATTGCTATATGCATTAAGTCTAGCTTTTGATTCTTATTAAATTTTGAATGAAGTTGTTGCAACTCTTGTACTCCAATTAAATAAATTATAGAGTCTAAGTCAATATCATCACCGTCACGAAAATCAATAGATAATTTTCGAGTTAATATTTGCCATCTTTCTTTTAACTTAGAATTAATCATTAGTGTCTTTTACTTAAAACAAAGTTAGCATTATCATTTATGTTATTCAATAAATAAAATTTCTTTTATTTGTAAAAAAGTTATCAATGAATTATGTAGATATTTTTATTTCAAGCTTCCTTCTTTATGGGCTTGTAAGAGGTCTATTTAAGGGCTTTATTAGCGAAATAGCATCGGTAATTGGGCTTGTCTTAGGAATATATTTAGCAACTCAATACAATGGGGATTTATCAAACTATTTAATCTCTAAGCAGTTTTTATCATGGAAAGAGGGTTATATTATAATTTTATCTAATATTATATTATTTATATTAACTATACTAATAGTTTCAATCTTAGGAAAAGTCGCAACAAAAATTGCAAAATTGGTTGCTTTAGGATTGTTTAATAAGATTCTCGGTGGCATTTTTGGACTCTTAAAAAATATACTAATATTAATTATAGTTGTTTTTATATTTAACCTAACTAATAATTCTCTAAAAATAATTGAGCAGGATAAGCTAGAGTTGTCGATATATTACAAGCCTTTTAATGAATTAAGTGAATTTGTTTCAGCAAATGTTTTGAAATAAAACTATTGAGAAAATGGTAATGAAGAATGGTGTAGGTCAATATATAACTTTGAGTCAATTAATTTATAACCAAAAGAATATTCAACTTTAATTGTATTTCCATTTAAGTCTGTGAAGAAATAGTTTCCCATTGCAATAGCTCTATTTTTCTCAAATATAAATCCAGAGTTTTTAAATGAAACTTTAACCCAAGGTTTCATTGCAAAACCCTGATCTTCATTACAAAATGAATCTTTCCCTCCGATAAAATAGGACAAAGCCATATCAAAATTAGGACGAAATTGTTCTTCACTAGCTTTTGTTGGTTTAAATAAAATTTTACCATTTTTTAAACTATATGTTTCATTTAAAAAATTGGAAGTAAATTCTTTACATAAAATGTAGTTGTGTTTTAAACTTCCAATTTTGATGATTCCTTCACCCCAATTTTTTTGAGCTCTTTCTATTTGATCTAATGTTATCATATGATTTTAATTTGATTTTTTATAACCCAACCGATTTGTCCATTCGACAATTTTATTTTTAACCAATCTTTGTCAAAATTCTCAATTACTTCAATTTTTGTTCCTTCATGAATTTCAAATAAAACTTCACTTTTATCATTTGGTTCAAAATTAACTTCGATTACTTCCTCAAATACAATTCCAAATTCCAAATTTCTTTGAGCCTTATAAATTTGAAAATTTATAAATAACAAAGAAGACGTTAATAAGAAAGATAATATAAATATTGCGAAAGAGGTTCGTTTGGTTTGTGATGACTTAGAGAAAAAATAGAATAGAAATAATATACAAGATAGCATAGCTGTAATTATAGTAATTATTGACCATGTAGATAATGAAAAGTATTTTAGAAAATTATTAACTTGTTTACTAATAATATCCTCTGGTAAGGATTCAATATCATCTACAGTAAGGTTATTTAAGTATTCTAAATTTTGAATTAGACTATAATCATTAGGAAAATATTTTAAACCTTTTTCATAATAATAAATGCTTTGAGCTAAACTATCTAGATTATAATAGGCGTTTCCTAAATTAAAATACAATTCTGATGAATGAACTCCTGAGGTTAAAAGTTCATTATACTTTTCAATTGCACCAACGAAATCTGAAGAATTATATTTTTCGTTTGCAACAATAAAAATATCATTTTGTTGAGAAAAACTTAGATTAATGAGTAAAACGAAAAATAAAAAATGTTTCATAATTAGTTAATTAATTTATCAATCTTAGATATTATATCAAAAGCTGCTGTATAATCAGATTCCATTTCAACATTAGTAATAGGAGTATATCTAGCCATTTCACAATTATTAAATAATTGATTTAATGTTTTAATAATATCAGCATCTATATTTCTTTTCTTTAACTCTTTTTCAATATTGATCTTGTTGTAATTACTATTGTCAAATAAAGTAATTGATTTTAAATAATTATGCAAAGCTCTATCTAAAGATTCATAAAATTCTTTTTTACTACCTAACTTAGATTTTGCTTCACGTAAATGTTTTTTTGCTAATCTTTTAGACTGAACAGATGTATTTATTTTTGAAAATTTACGACGCCCAAATAAATAATTCTTTACAATAATTATCACAATTAAAATAATGAAAGGCGTTATGAATAAACCCCAAAAAAGATTTGTATTAAAAAAAGAGTCAGTCTTAATTTTAACAAATTTAGATTTTGTTTTAAAAGGTAAGAATTCAACTGTGGTATTTTTAGGTTTAATTTTTGAATTAATACTATTACCTGTATCGTTATTCCACTCCTCTCCGTCAATATTAATATTGATTTCGTTAGAGCTTATTGTTTTATATTTTTTTGACTGTAGATCAAAGTAAGAGAAATCTATTTTGGGTATTTTATATTTTCCTGGTTTAGAGGGAACTATTGTGTATAGATCTCGAATAGACCCTTTCATACCACTAATATTTGTAGAAATTTTTTCTATTCTTTCAGGCTCATAAATCTCTAGAGATGACGGAAGGCTAAGTTTTGGGAGTTGAAATAGTTTTAAGTTTCCATTTCCTTTAATTTGTAGTTCTAACTCTAGTGCTTCTGAAACCGAAAGTTGTCTTTTTGAAGTTTTAACTACAAAATTAAAAGAACCAACTGCTCCATTAAAGTTTTTTGGTTTGTTAGTGGGTAATTGTTTTACATTAATTATTTTATCTCCAGAAGTAACGACTTTTTGTGAAGGTTTAGTAACTCTCTGTCCAAAGAAATCTCTTCTGTTAGTAGGCAATTGAACTGTTATGTCTAAAGATAAAGGCTCAATAATTAATTTCCCTTCTTTTTGTGGGTAAAGAACAGTTTTTTTAAGAGTTACAAATCTAAATGGCTTTCCTTTATATGCCCCGTCTTCAATAGTATAATTATCGATATCTATATTTTGACTCCAAAAATCAGTATACCTGGGAGAAGACAATTCCCTC
>Ga0209199_1004107_pt1 | contig 13673 bp, 8 predicted proteins | sample COGITO_mtgs_1105_7_FD_184805 | JGI IMG/M metagenome (GOLD analysis project Ga0209199, IMG submission 184805) | Pelagic marine microbial communities from North Sea - COGITO_mtgs_110523 (SPAdes) (version 2) | ecosystem: Environmental > Aquatic > Marine > Epipelagic ...
CCAGTCGTGGTTGCCGCTGCGCCAGAGGCGATTACGCCCTTGATAAAGCGTCTACGGGTTAGGTTTAGGTTCACGGGTTACATTCGCCTCCGTTGTTGGGAATGAGAGTTGCATCGCCGAAAGTCTGAAAGTCTGTTAGGCGCCGGTTGATGCAAGCGAGTCGAAACACCTGCCTTTAAGAGGCGTAGCTTCGCACAAGCATAGTAAATACGACGCTAGAGAGTAATCCACCCTTTGTGTTTTATCAAGCGAGCAAAGCGTGTATCTCTCTTTGGGCAAACCGCAGAGCAATTGAAAAACTGTTAGCCGCGTGACGTCAGGTTTTGAAAAATTTTTGCGACACAACCTGTGACATTTGAGGTTGAAAATTCGTCGCCTCCTGCCAGAATTCTGTCATTAATCACAAAGCGGTATTCGACTACTGACAAACTCTTGTCAGTTTACTTTCCCCAAGCGGTTTCCGCACAGCCGAATTCTTGACAATAGTTAGTGCAATGGTATTGTTGTCGGCCGTTTCCGTGCTGCTCACCAAGCACGCGACCGTGCAAACAGGGACGCTGCAGGCTGCACAAAATGCCGTAGCAGCACGAACTAGACGACCTACCTTGCGTCAGTTCGACACCTAGTTCAGGCCGCAAAACAAGCTGCAGAATAAGCATAGTTGGCTCAATTTATCCGATTCACTCACGTGTCGGACGCTTGAGCTTCGATGTAAGAAACGCGCTCATTGCCACACTGCTGTGGAAAACACAGGCAGCGTGCAAGCGATGTTAAGTGCAAGAATTTTGAGAGATGTAACCATGAGCAATGACAACCGAATGCCCTTAAAGTTTGGCTTTCCCCCCAAGCAGGGTCTGTACGATCCTGCCCAAGAGAAGGACTCCTGTGGCGTTGGCTTCGTCGCCAATATAAAAGGCAAGCCGAGCCATCAAATAATGCTCGATGCGTATCATCTCAACTCACGCATGGACCACCGTGGCGGTTGCGGTTTCGAAGCCAACACGGGCGACGGCGCGGGCATACTCATGGCGCTGCCACACAGCTTTTTTAGCGAGATCGCTTCCAAGTCGTTTGGCGTGACGCTTCCCGCAGCGGGCCAATACGCTGTGGGTAACATTTTTCTGCCTCAGGTCGATGCCGAGCGAGAGACTTGCCGCACGACAATTAACCGCATAATCAGCGAGGAAGGCCAGACTTTACTGGGCTGGCGCGACGTCCCCATCGACGCGGTTGGCGCCGACGTCGGACCTGCAGCGCTCGCAGCACAACCGCGTATTGAGCAGCTGTTTATAGGCGCTGCCGAAGGCCTCAGCCAAGAAGAGTTCGAGCGTAAGCTGTATGTGATCCGTAAGCGCTTCTCACACACGCTGCGCGGCGACACGAGCCTCACTGAAGCCAAACAGCTCTATGCCTGCAGCCTCTCGACCAAAGTCATTGTCTATAAAGGTATGTTAACGCCGGGGCAGTTATTTCCTTTCTATAAGGATTTGATGAGCCCGAAATTTGAAACGCATCTAGCGATGGTTCACTCGCGCTTCAGTACTAACACCTTCCCGTCTTGGGACCGCGCGCAGCCAAACCGCTTCATGAGCCACAACGGCGAGATCAACACACTACGCGGCAACGTAAACGCAATGGTCGCCCGTCAGGGCACGGCGAAAACCGACGTTTTTGGCGATAAGCTTGAATCATTGTTCCCCGTTATCGACGCGGATTGCAGCGACTCGGGCAGCTTCGATGCTGTCCTAGAATTTATGCTCATGTCAGGTCGCTCACTGCAAGAGTCTGTCATGATGATGATTCCCGAAGCGTGGCAATCAGACGCCAACATGGACCAGCAGAAGCGCGACTTCTACGAATTTAACTCGGCGATCATGGAACCCTGGGACGGCCCTGCCTCGATCGTGTTCTCCGACGGCCATTTTATTGGTGCCGTGCTCGACCGCAATGGCCTGCGACCCAGCCGTTACTATGTCACCAAAGACGACAAGGTAATCATGGCCTCGGAGGTTGGTGTGGTTCACGTCGACCCAGCTAATGTATTGCTGAAAGGCCGTTTACAGCCTGGCAAGATGTTCCTCATCGACTTCGAACAAGGCCGCCTGATACCCGACGAAGAACTAAAGCAAACAATCAGTGCCAAGCGTCCTTATGGCGATTGGCTCGCAGAACAGAAAGTCACACTGGCCGATATCGCTAATGACGACAATGTGTTGTCATTAGAAGATACCGAAGGCGAAGATGCTCTGCTACGCCGCATGCAGGCCTTTGGTTACACCACCGAAACAATGCAGTTCATGCTCATACCTTTAGTCACCGAGGCACGTGACCCACTGGGTTCGATGGGTAATGACTCGGCGCTTGCGTGTCTGTCAGACAAACCACGCATGATTTACGACTACTTTAAACAGCTGTTCGCGCAGGTTACTAATCCGCCAATCGATTCGATTCGCGAAGAGGTGGTGATGTCGCTGGAATGCTTCATTGGCCCCGAAGGCAATATGCTCGATACGGCTCCGGAGCAGGCGCATCGCCTGAGCCTCAGCCACCCTATTCTGTCTAATAAAGAACTCGCAGACATTCGCGGATTAAATACGCACGGCATGCGCTCGAAGACAATCGATATAACCTTCGACGCCGACTCGGCAAGCGGCTATTTGGATGCGCTAGACCGCGTGTGCGCTGAGGCTGAGCAAGCGATTGTCGACGGCTTCTCGTTCGTTGTGTTATCGGATCGCGCTATCTCGGCGCAGCGCATGGCCATAAGTGCGCTCATCGCTTGCGGCGCAGTCCATCATCATCTTGTTGCCGCACGCAAGCGCTCGCAGATTGGCATTGTGATCGAAACAGGTGAGGCGCGTGAGGTTCACCACTTCTGCCTCTTAACAGGTTACGGCGCCGATGCAGTCAATCCTTACCTCGCCTTCGAGTCTTTGTGGCAGGCGAGCAAAGAGGGTTTGGTATCGAGCAACGCCGAAAGTGAAGAAGCGCTTGTCTACGGCTATAAGAAGAGTGTCGCGAAGGGCATGCTTAAAGTGATGGCAAAAATGGGCATCTCGACGCTGCAATCATACAAAAGCGCACAGATATTCGAAGCTGTCGGCATCGCCGACGAAATCGTCAATCGTTGCTTCGTTGGCACAGCGAGTCGCGTACAGGGCGTTAAATTCCCCGTGCTTATCGAAGAAACTCGTCGCCGTCATGCGCTCGGTTATCCTCAGCGCGAAAACCAGCGCATTCCTGCCCTCAGCAACCCCGGCGACTTCCATTGGCGGTCGGGCGGTGATGCGCACATGTGGAACCCTGATTCCATATTCAACTTACAAGTTGCCGCCAGAAACAATAATGTTCAGGCTTACGCCGCATTCGCTAAGCACACAAACGAGGACAGTACACGACGCTGTACTTTTAGAGGCCTGCTCAAGTTCAACACCACTGTCGACTCGGCAATACCAATCGACGAAGTTGAGCCTGCTAGCGAAATTGTTAAGCGCTTTGCAACTGGAGCAATGAGCCTCGGGTCTATCTCGCGAGAGAGCCATGAATCACTCGCCGTTGCGATGAACCGCATTGGCGCGAAATCAAATACTGGCGAAGGCGGCGAAGACCCTTATCGTTTTGCGCCAATGGAAAACGGCGACTCTATGCGCTCTGCGATTAAGCAGGTTGCCTCAGGCCGTTTTGGCGTAACCGCATGGTATCTCACTAACGCCGACGAGCTACAAATCAAGATAGCGCAGGGCGCGAAGCCGGGTGAAGGCGGCGAGCTTCCGGGCGGCAAAGTAGACGATTACATCGCCAGCATCCGTCACTCCACGCCGGGTGTCGGACTCATTAGCCCACCGCCGCATCACGACATTTATTCGATCGAAGACATTGCACAGTTAATTCACGATCTGAAAAATGCAAACCGCGCCGCACGCATTAGCGTTAAGTTGGTTGCTGAAATCGGCGTTGGCACTATTGCCGCGGGCGTAACCAAAGCGAAAACAGATCACCTTGTTATTTCGGGCCACGATGGTGGTACCGGTGCTTCTCCGCTCACGTCGATTAAGCACGCGGGTCTGCCGTGGGAGCTAGGACTGGCTGAGACACATCAAACGCTGGTAATGAACAACCTGCGCTCACGTGTGACGTTGCAAACCGATGGTCAGCTCAAAACTGGCCGTGATATTGCGATCGCCGCGCTGCTCGGTGCCGAAGAGTTTGGCTTCGCGACTGCGCCGCTGATCACTCTCGGGTGCATCATGATGCGCAAATGTCATCTCAACACGTGTCCGGTTGGCATCGCTACGCAGGACCCTGAGCTGCGCAAGAAATTTAAAGGCAAGCCCGAGCACGTCACCAACTACCTGTTTATGGTCGCTGAGGAAATGCGCGAGATTATGGCGAGCCTCGGTATCCGCAGCGTTAATGAAATGGTTGGCCGCGTCGATCTGCTCGACATGAATCATGCGATCGATCATTGGAAAGCGAGCGGCATTGACCTTACTTCGATCCTAACGCCAGCTAAAGTCGTATTTGATAATACCGGCTTTTACAAAACGCTCGAGCAGGACCATGGACTCGACAAGGCACTCGACAACGAACTCATTAAGATGGCTCGTGCAGGCATCGAAGACGGCAGCGTCGTGCATATCGAACACGACGTGGTTAACATCAACCGCGTCGTCGGCACAATGCTCTCTAACGAGGTCGCGAAACGCTGGGGCGCAGACATGCTCCCCGATGACACAATAAACATTAAGCTCAACGGCTCGGCTGGCCAGAGCCTTGGCGCATGGCTCGCGAAGGGCGTTACGCTTACTGTTGAAGGTGATGCCAACGACTTCGTCGGCAAGGGATTGTCGGGCGGAAAAATCGTCTTGTATCCGCCTAAGCAGAGTAACTTTAAAGCCGAAGAAAATATTATTGCCGGCAACGTCAATCTTTACGGCGCCACAGGTGGCGAAGCCTACATCAGAGGTATCGTGGCGGAGCGCTTCGCTGTACGCAATAGTGGCGCAAGCGCAGTTGTCGAAGGCATCGGCGACCATGGTTGCGAATACATGACCGGCGGCCGCGTAGTCATTCTCGGCAAGACTGGACGCAACTTTGGTGCAGGCATGAGCGGCGGTATTGCTTATGTTTGGGACCCCGAAGGCGAGTTCCCAAGGCAATGCAACAGCGAAACGTTTGAGCTCGAGGGCCTCGCCGATTCAGCTGACAGGGAGGAGCTTCACGCCCTTGTGAAGAAGCACTATCTCTATACACACTCGGCTGTGGCCAAACGTTTAATGGACGACTGGGATTTAGCCCTTAGCCAATTCGTTAAGGTGATGCCAACCGACTATAAGCGTGTGTTGGCAGAGCGTGCAGCAACAGCTGCGTAACGGTTTGTGCTCGCGCAAAGATTCTAGAAACAGATAAGTTTAAGGCGCAGGCGATTGTGTAATCGACCTGCCAGCGAAGGAAAGATCATGGGAAAGCCAACCGGATTTAAAGAGTTTACTCGTCAGACTGTGCCCTACCGCAATGCGATGGAGCGGTTAATCGACTACAAAGAAATCTACACCGCGCCCGAAGACGAAGCGCTAAAAACACAGGGCGCACGCTGCATGGACTGCGGTGTGCCTTTCTGTCAGTCCGAGAATGGCTGCCCTGTTTACAATCTGATTCCCGAGTGGAACGATCTCGTTTATCACGGTCGATGGGAAGAGGCGCTTGAGCGTCTGCACAAGACCAATAACTTCCCCGAATTTACAGGCCGCGTGTGCCCTGCGCCATGCGAAGGTTCGTGCGTGCTGGGCTCGACTGAGCCACCGGTCACAATCAAAAATATCGAAAACGCTATTATCGACAAAGGCTTTGAGAATGGCTGGGTAGTTGCTAAGCCACCGTTGTCACGCAGCGGGAAAACAGTTGCTGTCGTGGGCTCTGGCCCTGCGGGTCTCGCCGCTGCGGCGCAGCTAAATCAGGCCGGCCATAGCGTCACAGTGTATGAGCGCGACGATCGCGTTGGCGGCTTGTTGATGTACGGCATTCCTAACATGAAGCTCGAGAAAGACGTTGTTGATCGCCGAGTAAACATACTGCGCGAAGAAGGAATCGAGTTTGTCACAGGTGCCGACATCGGTGGCGCGGGTGATAACGGTATCGGCATAGACAAATTAGTTGCCGACAACGACGCCGTGCTTCTTGCCACAGGCGCAACCACGCCTCGCGACCTTTCTATCCCAAATCGCGAAGGCGCGGGAATCCATTTTGCGATGGAGTTTTTAAAGAAAAACACGTCGAGCCTGCTCGATTCTAAACTCGAGAACGGAAACTACATTACTGCCAAAGGTAAAAAAGTTATCGTTATTGGCGGAGGCGACACAGGTACCGACTGCATAGGTACGTCGCTACGTCACGGCTGCGAATCGCTGGTGAATTTCGAGATTATGCCTAAGCCGCCGGTCGAGCGCGCCGACGACAATCCGTGGCCGCTCTGGCCAAAGATTTATCGTGTCGACTACGGCCACGAAGAGGCCGCGAAAAAATTTGGTGAAGACCCGCGCGTCTACTCTGTTTCGGGTAAAGAATTTGTTCGCGACGAAGACGGCAACTTGCTCGGTATTAATACGGTCAATGTGGACAGTAACTTCAAAGAGATTCCGGGTAGCGTACGCTTCTGGGAAGCCGATCTTATTCTCCTCTCGATGGGGTTCCTCGGGCCAGAGCATTACGTGAGCGAAGCGCTCGGGCTTGAGCTAGACGGCCGCTCGAACTACAAAGCAGAGTACGAAGAGTTCGCGACTTCCAGCCCCAAAGTCTTCGCGGCTGGCGATTGCCGCCGTGGTCAATCTCTCGTCGTGCGCGCGATCGATGAGGGACGCAAGGTGGCTGCCAAGATCGATGACTACCTCACCGTTTAGGTTTCTAGCAGTATCGCAGTTGAAAAAAGGGGCCTAGGCCCCTTTTTTATGCGTTCGTTGTAGAGCGTTGCCAACAGGGGTGATGCTGCATTTAGGGGAGTTGGTGCTCAGGCGCGCTACTAACGACGAGGCCAGACTCAAAGAATTGTTTTTTACGATTTATTCCCGCGGCAATCCATTAGTGCAGGTATATTTGACTTACATTTTTAAATAATCGTAACCCTAACAGGAAGTTAGCACAATCTTTACTATTTGATAGAAATCCATAATTCGCGAGTCAGCCTAGCTTTCTTCTCGGCCGTCTTCGGCGCAGTGCACGCAGCGATGGGTCATTAGATTCAAAAGAATGCTCTTGACGAAGAATTGCTCGCCGCAACTCGGGCAACGCCGCCGCACCATGTCTATTGCGAACACACCGTAAAGCGCCATATACACCCACATAAGGGTGCCAACATCGCGCTGGTTATTGAGCAGAGTCCAGACGGCGACGCTGTAGAGCGGGAGTGTCAGAAAACACACTAACAGTCGGGTCCGCGAGCGCAGGTGTGCGCGGACGATCAGTGCTTTGTCGCTCTCTTGTTTTCGCTCCTGCATAGTCCTCCTCCTTCTGATTACTCGGTCTTTTCAAGACGTCACTACTGATATCCCTGTGCCTGCAGCTTGAATAGAGTCGCGTATTGTCCACCCAGTGCCAGCAGCTCGTCATGACTGCCCTGCTCCATTATCCGCGATTTTTCTAACACGATAATGTGGTCTGCGCGGCGCACCGTCGAGAAGCGATGCGAGATGATGATCGAAATACGATTAGCGGTCAGCTCAGCGAAATGCTCGAAAATATCCGCCTCTGCCTTAGCATCGATCGCCGCGGTAGGTTCGTCGAGTATCAAGATGTCAGCCTTGCTGCGCATAAACGCCCGCGCCAGTGCAACCTTCTGCCATTGCCCGCCAGAGAGCTCTTTGCCATCCTTAAACCACGTCCCCAGCTGTGTGTCGTAACCACTGGGGAGGGCGCGGATGAACTCGTCCGCCATGCCTTTTTTCGCTGCGACTTCGATCTCGTCTCGCGCCTCTATTCGCTCCGAGTCGCCAATGCCAATGTTCTCGCCTACGAGCAACTGATAGCGCGCAAAGTCTTGGAAAATTACGCCGATTTTGCGCCTAAGCGTATCCACATCCCAATCTTGTAACGGCAACCCTTCGAGAAAAATTTGCCCCTGTGTTGGCGTATATAGTCGGGTAAGCAGCTTGATGAGGGTGGTCTTGCCGCTGCCGTTTTCACCAACGATTGCGAGGCTCTCGCCGGGCACAATATGTAAACTCACGCAGTCTAATGCGGGAGTATCGCTGCCAGGGTAATAGAAACTCACCTTGTCAAAGCGTATACCGTCATCCGGATTAGGGCCCTCATGCAGAGTACCGCTCTGCTCTGGCACTTCGTGGTCGAGATACTCCGTGAGGTTAGACAAGTAGAGGTTGTCCTCGTACATGCCGTTGACTGCCGTGAGACTGCTCGTCACTGCGCTCTGTCCTAATCTAAACTGAGCGATATACATTGTCATTTGACCGATAGTTATCGCACCCGCAATCGCTGCGAATCCAACCCAGCCGTAGGCAAAATAGAACGCCGCACTGGCGATTATGCCGAGGCCATAGCCCCAGATGCCTCGACGTAAAACTAGACTTCGATCCTCGCGGTAGATAGCCATGAAGATATCCACATAGCGCTGCAGAAAGAGTTTTCCAAGCTGCAACAGCTTCACCTCTTTGACGCCGTCTTCCCGCGTCAACACCATCTCCAAGTAGATCTGCATCCGGCGTTCGGCCGAGCGACGCTTGTTAACGCGAAACGCCTCGCCGGAGAATTTGGCCTCGGCGATAAACGCAGGCACGCCTGCCACTGTAAGCAGCAGCACGGCCCAGGGCGAGAACTGAAACAGGAACGCGGCGATGGCGACAAGGGAAATCACGTTACGCAGGAGATCGAAAGTCTTAGTGACGAGGCTGAGCGGACGCGAACTCGCCTCGCGACGTGCGCGCACGAGCTTGTCGTAGTATTCCGCGTCCTCGAAATGCGCTAGCTCTAGCGTAAGGGCCTTTTCCAAAATCATGACATTTATTTTGTTGCCCAACAGCACTCGAAGCACTGCCTGGCAAAGCGTGTTCGCTTGCTGCGCCGCAGTCATCAGTAACACAAGCCCGACTTCGATGTAGACGAAGGTCAACGCCTTGCTGCGCGCCGCCTCCGCTTCTGCACCCACGCTGCCGAGGGCGCCAGCAATGGCATCGACAAAAAGTCCACCAACCGAGGCTATCGCGGCAGGTAATAGGCCAACCAGAAGAGTGGCCAGCGCCATCACAATCATCAGCGGAGCGCTGGTATCCCAAACAATACGCATAGCGACAACGCTATAGCGGAATACGCCTAAAAAACGTGCAAGGGGACCGATAGTAGGCCTTTCGGATGTCATCATGCGTTTATCAATTGCAGGCTTCGCCTTTGCGAGCTAATCCCACACCTCTAGAAAGTTCTTGCGGCTAACCCGCCTTGAAAGCGTCTCTTTAACCACCGGCATTAGCCCCACCGAGTCGAGCAATTGTCGAAGTCGCTCGGTTTCTTGATGATTCAATGCACTTGCGGCATCAACTATGCGCTGCTGCAAATAGAAACGGTACGGCATAACCGCCGTACTAATGTTTCGCCCTCGCCATTCGAAAGTAGCTACTCCGATAGTACGCGCTGCTGGGTCGGCAAGACCATTTGTGCCTGCCTCGATAGCGGGATTATGTTCGAGCCATGCCTGGGTAAAAACACTATGCGCCTTAAATTCCGGCAGATAGTCCTCGGCAATATAGTCGAGTAGTGAAATCAATGTCGCTGGAATAGCAGCGTCTTCAAACAAACCGTCGCCTTGACTCGTAGCTACATGATCAGCAATTTCTTCGGGTGCATTCATCCGCTCTACCCAGCGGAACACATGAGGAGCAATGCGCTGCATGAGTCTCGCCGGATACGGGTCGCGGCCGAGATGGGGATACAGCGGGCCCAATAGTCCGTAGTCGCCAAGCGTCGGATAGGATCCGAGCAAAAACGGTGTCTTTTTGAAGTGTGCCTCCAAAAGACCGAGAAAATGCTCGTAGCTTTTTTCGATAGCGGTGAAATTCTCGGGAATCACTCCAAAAGACCGCCCCGCCTTTCGCATACGTCCACTCGAATGCAAAAAGGCCTGATCTAGCTTTTCATCCGACAATCCAGCGGGCAAAACGTCTTCGAAAGCCGCTTTCAGAAAGACTAAATTATCGTCGTCGAAATTCCATCGATAATGCATCGCAGGGCGCAGCAAACCTTCGGAACCAAACAATGCAAAAAGATGAGACAACACGCCCATCAAACCTTTTGGCTGAACCGCCGGCCCTAATTCATGACTCGCGTTATGTCTTTCTTCAAGCGCATCGATTATGTCGCTTCCGTCCTGGAGCAGCTCGCCCTCTGGGGTGACAATAACAGGAATTATCCAACGCCCTATTTTTGGAACGATAGTATTTTTAAACTCTTCGCCACCCGCAGGTTTTTCAACAAAAGGTAACCCACGGCGCCTAAGATACGCTCTCACTTTTCCGGTATAGAGAGAACCCGCCATGCCATAGAGCGTATAAACTGCGCTGTTTTGGTTCATATACTATTCTTTAATCATATTTCTACGCTTGTAGAAATTTATAAATAAAAAGGGCTCCGTGATTAGCGAAGCCCTCAGCAGTCGTCACTCAATTTCGCGGAAGGGTTATAGCTTCATAAATTTAAGAACGAGGCGGTCAGTATTGCGACCAAGCGATGGATCGAAAGGCCCCACCGAATGATCGTCCGCTTCGTTATCTAACACATCGCTTGCACCGACTAACACGAAACCCGACTGCAACACGGCCTTCACTGCTTCATCAAATGCAATCCGATGCAGCGACTGATTGTCTGCGCCTGGTGTCCCTTCATGATCGATAATACCGAGAATGCCACCCTGTTTTAGCGTCGCCATTGTTGCTGACAAAAGCGCCTGCGCAGCAGCGGGATTCGAGTTATGAAAATCATGGAAATTTAATGCCGTTAGCGCAAAGTCTACTGTCCCTGCCGGTATAGCGGAAACATCACCGTCCCACGCCTCAACATTGTTGAGACGGGCAGCACGAGCCGCCGCGGCCTCAGCGCTTCGGCCCCCTGGTCGGTTTTGCATGTAAACCTTACCGTTCTCACCGACTGCATAAGACAAAACCTCGGTGTACCAACCGGCCGAGGCGTTGATATCCAACACAGTCATGCCGGGTTCGACACCCATAAAATCCAAAACCGCAGGAGCCTTGCGACTGGCATCGCGCTCTTTGTCTTCGGCGGGTCGATCTGGGTTAGCCATGGCGCGCTCGAGCGCGGCCATATCGAGTGCTGAGGCGGCACCACTTATGAGGCCGAGCAAACTAATCATCGTAAGTACTTTCTTCATAGGTAACTCCCTATTCCTTAGGTCATGCTGAATGAAAGCGAGATTGCGCTCTGAGAATAGCGTAAGCGAGGATGAATTAGCGAGGGGAGACGAGCAAAAAGCGGATTAGTGGAGCCTGCGTGACACTTTGAGCTCTGTTTCGAAAAACGCTTTTACTTCGAGCAACTGATCTAAGTCGCCGGCGCTTTCCATGAGAGGAAGGTGCTGTTCTATGTCACTCAGTATATTAGTCAGGCTAGCTGTATCGATAATACTGAGGTCTAGATCGAACGGAAAGTTAGTTTGCTTTGACATCGGTACAACAGCTCCTGGCTAAGCCCTTCACTCATGAGACGACTGTGACGAATCATGGCTATTTCTTACACACAAAAAGTATCGACTGGCTTTAAAAAAACCTTATAACAAATTCTAAACCTTAGAGTTTTTATTGCTTAAAAGAAGGCACGCTGGGGCGGGAAAAACGGAGCCAGGTAAACGAGGGGCGCATTTTATGCAGCTTGAATCGAATAAAAGCGAATAAAATCAGTGTGTAAAGCAGAAAATTGTTCTACTAATCAGATGCCTAGCGCTTTGCGAGCTAATGTCTTACGAAGTGGGCCAAAGCGGTTAACCGTGCTCAGTCCGCTGTTCCGTAGCCAGCTCACGGCAAGCGATTGCTCACCAAAGCCGCGCTTAAAGCCCTCCATCATACCCATCATTGCGAGATTGGGGCCGATGCGGCGACGCTGATAGCGACTCAGGATGAGGGAGTCCTCTGGTAAGCGTCGGGCGGCTGCACCGGCCTCGAGTGCTTCGGCAAGCGCGACAACATCAAGCATGCCCAGGTTCACGCCCTGCCCCGCGAGAGGATGAATCGTATGTGCTGCATCGCCCACAAGCACCACATTGCGCTCGACATAGCGCTTGGCATGGCGCTGTCTTAAGGGAAACACATAACGTGCGTCGCTCCAGTCTACCCCGCCAAAAGCACCTTCCATTGCGCGACTTAAGCGCGCATTAAAGGCATTTTCGTCGCATGCGATAAGCTCGTCTGCGCGCGGGTCATCGGCTGACCATACAATCGAGCAATAATGTCCTTGGGGGGTATCCGCGGCCTCGGCAAGCGGCAAAAAGGCAAGCGGGCCAGTTGTAAGGAAGCGCTGCAAGGCAGTGCGATCGTGTGGCAGCCGCGTTCGAATAGTTGTGACAATGGCCTTCTGTCCATAGTCCCATTCACGTGTCTCGAATCCGGCAAGGTCACGCAGGCGCGAATTGCCGCCGTCTGCGGCGATGATAAGAGGGGCAGACACGAGGCTACCGTCGTCGCAGTGAAGCCGTGAGAGTGGACGCCCCTTTTCTTGTCTCTGCTCGAGCTTGAGCACCCCGCGCCCCATAAAGAGGGTGAGCCAAGGGGTGCCGCTCTGCTCTTGCTCAACAAGGCAGTCGGCTATTTGAGTATGAAGCGCGCCGACAATGAGCGCGTTCTCGATGATTGTGCCTAAGGCAGGCTCATGTATCTCGCTCGCGTCAAATTCGACTTCGCCGGTGCCATCCTGCTCCCATACACGCATCTGGGTGTAGGGGCAGTGTCGCGATTGCTTGAGCTTCTGCCACACACCGACGTGGTCGAGTAGCTGCTGCGACTGCGCAGTAAGTGCTACTACGCGTGGATCGAACTTCGGGGGCTGATCATTGTTATCTGGCGTCTCGCTCGGCTCACCTACAGGCGCATCCGCGTTAACGGTTAATTCACTCTTGTCGAGTAACCCAACCCGCAGCCCAGAGGTACGCAGCCGCAGCGCAAGCGTCGCACCGACAAGGCCAGCGCCGACGATCAAGACATCGCAGTCTGCGGACGTCTCCTGCGGAGAACAGTGGTGTGTTTTAGATTCCTTCATATCCGCAAGTATAAAGCCTGAACAGGCGAATCCCTAGCAGGCTTGGTCGTCGGGTAGTCTACTGCTAGACTCAGGCACTAAAGCCGCGGTGTTCATAAAAGGTGACAACACTACCAACGAAAACACAGAGAAAACTACAAAAAGAGGACCCCACATGAATAACGTTATTAACGCGAGTCAACTCCAAGATTACATCGGAAAAGAAGTCGGCCTTACAGATTGGATAGAAGTAGATCAAGAACGCATTAATCAATTTGCCGATGCAACGGGCGATCATCAATACATTCACCTCGACGCAGAGCGTGCCGCGCAAACTCCCTTTGGCACAACGATCGCGCACGGCTTTCTAACGCTATCATTACTGAGCATGCTCAGCGGCATGGGCGGCGGACTGAAGCTCGAAAACACGGTGA
>Ga0209199_1004108_pt1 | contig 13671 bp, 6 predicted proteins | sample COGITO_mtgs_1105_7_FD_184805 | JGI IMG/M metagenome (GOLD analysis project Ga0209199, IMG submission 184805) | Pelagic marine microbial communities from North Sea - COGITO_mtgs_110523 (SPAdes) (version 2) | ecosystem: Environmental > Aquatic > Marine > Epipelagic ...
AATGACTAATGGAGAGGATAAGGGCGGAACTGAGAATTGAGCTAAAGAAAATTTATCCACGTAAGCTTGTGGTAAAATACTTTTTTCCATGCTCAACATTTGCGCTACTTTTAGGGCACTTCCTTTGAGTTGTTTCAATCCTGAATAAATATCTTCAGCATTGTTTTTATTTAGATTTTCTTTGGCTTCTGCTTCTGTTTTTGTGATTTTCTCACCGTAATATTTCAGGTAATTAACGCCTACCTTGGCACCCGTTGAAACGAGTTTTCCAGCGCGCTGTATTTTTGAAGTTGGGATGCGGTCGATTGACTTCATATTAGTTCATGCTAATTTTTTCCTTGATTAAAAACTTTCCGAAATCTACAAAGCTTTTAAGAGGGGAGATGTTAATCAAATCGAAACTTGCATTGATTGATTTCTCAATAAAAATATCTGTTTTCTCAAAAGATGTAGAAGTGTCATCCAACCAAAATTTCATTGTAAGCATCAGTTGAATCCAGTAAGTTTCTTGAACCACACTGTCTTTAATTTGTTCTAATTGTTTGTTTTTAATCTGTAGAACTTCAATATCTAATTGGTCAATGTAGTTCAGAAACTTTGAACGCAATCCTTTTAGTTTTTTTAAGTTCTCAAGTTGGTTACTGCTTTCATTTAGTGCATAGACCACATAACTTCTATTGGCGGTTAAATTTTCAAAAAATGTAAAGTAGAAACTTAACAATTGATTTCTGGAATCGTAAGTAGGGTAGTCCTTACTGGACTCCAAAGTCTCTATAGTGTTTGTGAAAAACAGACTGAATATCGTACTTTCAAGGACTTCAAAATTCGCAAAGAATTTATAAAAATCAGCTTCCTCAAAGCCGTTAGATTTTGCAAAGGTATATATTGATTTCGGAGCGTGGTTGTGTTCTAAGACATGCTCCATATAAAGCTTAACTAGGGTGTTTTGTGTGAGGGTATTTTTTTTGGCCATAACATTTATAGATTATGGTGTAAAAATACATTTTGTTTAATAAATGTAATATAAAATTAAACAAATATTAACATTTATCATCACAACAATTGTCACTTTTGACAAGCTTACAACTAAAAACTGCAAGGAACATTCCAATAAAAGGTGCTGTAAGATACACCCATAAATGAGTGAAATTTCCAGAAGCAAGGGCAGGTGCTAAAGAACGAATGGGGTTCATAGAGGCTTTTGTTAAGGGTCCAGCAAACATCGCTTCAAGCAGAATGACACTTCCGACAGCAATCCCCGCAATGGGACCAATTTCTTTACTGCCCGTTGAGACATTAATTATGACAACCATCAAGAAAAAGCTAAGCAGCAATTCTATAATAAAGACTTTTAAAGGTTCAATGGTGGGGAGTGTGGCTCCTAAATCACTTTCAGGAAAAAGAAACAGCAACACTAAGGAAGCAGCGAATGCTCCAATAAATTGCGCAACTATATATTTAGGAACTTCATTCCAACTGAATTTTTTAGCTACTGCAAAGCCTACGGTCACTGCAGGATTAAAATGCGCCCCAGAGATATCTCCAAAGGCATAAATCATGGCCATTACAATAAGTCCCCAAGTGATGGCAACTCCTGGATGGGTGATGGTGCCTCCAGTAAAATCATTGATCACCATGGCGCCACAACCACAAAAAATCATGCTAAAGGTTCCTATAGTTTCAGCGATGTATTTTTTCATTCTATTTTTTTTTCAAAGATACAATCAAATTTTGTTATTTTTAGGTATTCAAATTTTACTAAAATGTTAATAAATATCTATAGCTACGACGTCTTTAAACGAAAACATATAATCTTGTAAAAGAGACGATTCCTTTTTAATAGATTCCCCAAAACTGCATAGCGCTTAAAAAGGGCATCCACTACGTAAAAAAATAGATTCACCCTAAGAAACGTCTTTTTTAAACTATACACTCCCAATCAAAGTGATATTATTTAAGTAAACAAGCCATACATTGCCCATACATTTAGGTAGATAGTAGTTATTTTTAGAAGTATTATAATATTTGTAAAGCCTTGACTTTATCAGTTTATTGAACGTCAACTTGTCAATTTAGTTAAAATCGACAGGGTTTTTAATTTTGTATGTTTTTTGTAGTGCTTTTTTTTAGCACTAATACTTTGCTAAATTCCTATATTTAACAACAGTATATATAAGTTTAAAATCAACTTTTAAATTAACCCTATTATTTTTAAATGAACCAAATTATGAGAAACACCTTTATAAGATTAGTTCTTTTTTTCATTGCAATAAGCACATTTGCTCAGGCAGACAAAGTCACGGTTGTTAACAATGAAGACGGAATGAAATTAGTTGTCAATGGAGAAGACTTCATGATCAACGGAATGAACTGGGATTACTTCCCAATTGGTACAAATTACTCCTACAGTTTATGGAAGCAATCTGATGATGTCATCAAGGCAGCACTGGATGCAGAAATGGGCTTATTGAAAAACATGGGAGTCAATGTTATCAGACAATACACGGGTGTACAGCCAAAATGGATACAATACATCTATGAGAATTATGGAATTTATACCATGCTGAATCACTCCTTTGGACGTTACGGACTTACTGTAAACGGTGCATGGGTGCCTGTGACAGATTATAGCGATCCAGCAACGCAAGAGTTGTTAATGTCTGAAGCGACTCAATTGGCTACGGATTATAAAGACACTCCAGGTCTATTAATTTTCTTATTAGGAAATGAAAACAACTACGGTCTTTTTTGGGCAGGTGCTGAAACAGAAGATTTTCCAGACGAAGAAGAAAAAAGAGATTTCATTGGAGAACAACGTGGAAGACCGATGTACAAGCTGATGAACGATGCTACGATTAAAATGAAGAGTATTGATTCTTCTCACCCTATAGCAATCTGTAATGGAGATGTCTTATTTATAGACATCATTGCTGAAGAGTGTAAAGACATCGATATTTTCGGAACCAATATGTATCGTGGATCTTCTTTTACAGATGCATTCAAAACGGTTAAAGAAAAATTAGACATGCCTATTATGTTAACCGAGTTTGGTGCAGATGCATTTAACGCGATTGAAAATGCTGAAGACCAAAAAATGCAAGCCTATTATATGGTTGAAAACTGGAAAGATATTTACCAGAATGCTGCAGGTTTAGGAAAAGAAGAGAATGCAATTGGTGGATTCACATTCCAGTTTAGCGATGGTTGGTGGAAATTTGGACAAACTAAAAATTTAGACATCCATGACAACAATGCCTCATGGGCAAATGGTGGTTATGCTTTGGATTTGGCTCCTGGTGAAAATAACATGAACGAAGAATGGTTTGGTATTTGTGCCAAAGGCCCTACAAATACTAGAGGACTTTATACCTTATATCCACGTGCAGCTTATTATGCATTAAAAACAGCACACCAATTAAATCCTTATGAAGAAGGTGTCACTCCAGAATTTGTAACAACTCATTTTGAGAACATTCAATTAATGGATGCAGTTCTTCGAGCAAGAGGAGATAAAGCAGCTTTAGGAGGCAGTGAAAAAATTAAACTAAGCAATTTAAGAGCTGAGTTTACAACCTTTAATACTGGTGGAACACTTATAACAACTCCTGATAATGCAGATCCAAATACAAATGGATATCCAAATGAACTAGGTTTTGATCATATGCAATCTTACTTTATTGGTGTAGAAGGGAATCCTACTTCTAATTTGCGTGCCAATGTGAATTTCAACATTCTTGGTCATGTTGCTGAGAATCCAATTGACGAAATATTTTATGAAAATACAGGACGTTCATTTGAAGTTACTACAGACGATGGAAATGTAACTATTTCAGATCCAAACAGAGTTAAAATATACAATGCAGAATTTGATTGGAATGCTAAAGAATTTAATCTTAGAGGGTTTTACAGAACCGGGCATTACCACTGGGCTTATGAAGGCGATTTATTTAACTTGTACAGAGAAGCAAATTACGGGCCTAATTTAGATTTGTATAACGGTGAAATTTCAGGTATTGAATTTGATGCCAAGGGAACACTAAAAGGTTTAAAAGCCGCTTTTGGTCCTCAACTTTGGTGGGGAGCAAATCCAGCAATATTATTGAAATATGGTAGAAATCTAGGTGGCTGGGATGTTGCTGCTGTTTACCACGAAGATATTGATGATGTAGGTAGGGCTGTTACTTCAATCGCCATACCACTTCCAAAAACACGTAGAGTCTCTTTGGCTGTCGAAAGACAATTTGGAGCTTTTAATTTTGAGATAGGTGGTTTATGGGGAGGACAACCTCTAAACGGTCGTGAATTTCAAATAGCGGAAGGTACTACTGATAATTACATCATTTATACAGACAAAATCAACGAAAATGACAACTGGGGTGCAAAAGCCAAGTTATCCTATGAAAAGGGAGCTTTTAAATGGTATGCACAAGGCGCCAGCATGGGCTTAGTTGCTAATGGTGGATCGGATCAAACACAAACATTTACAGGTTGGAAATTGAAGGATTCTGGAAGTGGAAACCAAAACAACTTCCTTTCTGGTTTTTCATATACGTTTGGGGATTTTCAAATTGCCCCTAACTTTTTATGGCAAAAACCAATTGTGGGTGCCATGCCAAATGATTTAAATGGAGGCACTGGACGTCTGAGAAATATACAAGACGATCCATTTGCGGTAAGAGGAAACAGAGAAACCACTGCTGGAGAACTCTTATTTTCTTACGATCCAACACCAGGAACATGGATGTACGAATGGGACAACGACCGAGCTGAAGACGCAAAGTTCGCTTTCAATCTTGGCTTTGTATTTCGTCACCACCCAACAGCACAAGATGCAGCCGTTGGATTTTTAGCAAATCGTACTTCTTTTGCATTTCCGAATGCAGCACCTGCACAAGATTTATGGGAAGCACATTCACGCATCGTATCTAAAATGACTCCAGAAATTGGATTTATTGCCAACCTATATGCTGGTAATGCACAGGCAAATGGTAGCGATCCTCGACTGATTCAACGTGTTGGAGGAGACATTCGATTGATTTATAATAAATTGAAATTGACCCATACATTTAAAATTAACGATTGGGGACCTTTTGATTACCACCGAGATTTTAACTTGACGTACCCAGTACAATTAATGTTAGATCTATCGACCACCTTAGGAAAACCAGATTGGTTCATCCTTCCAAACACACAAGTAGGTGTCCGTGGAACATGGCGTTCATTAAATGAAAACTCGCCACGTTACTCACCTAATTTTGTGCCAGCTAACACATTCCCACCAGTGCCTCCTATTAGTTCGGTAGGATTTCCTGACGGAAGTGAATGGGAAATTAGAACATACATACATATCAATATTGGAAAATAAAAAACTGTAAAAATGAAAAATATAAAATTTATGTATTCAAAAATTATGCTCCTCACGGGATTACTTTTTGTAATCACCATGAGTTGTGAGAGAGACATTTCTGATCAGGTAGAATTTGCACACTTATCTAAAACAGGTGAGATTTTCACAGATTCACCTATTGGACTTGGGAGTGATTTTTACTTTCCATACACAGGTTCAAAAGCAACCGCTTGGTCAGTAGACGAAGGCGAAGGTTATGAAAGTTTTGCTTCCATGCGATTTGATGTGCCCAATGCAAATGATCCAGCAGGAAATTATGCAGGAGCCATATTTAGAGTTGATGGATCAGGACGTGACCTTACTGAATTTGATGCCTTAACCTTTTGGGCGAAAGCATCTCAAGGCGTTGTGATTGGTGAAGTAGGATTTGGACAAGACTTTGGACTGAATAAATACCAAGTATCTGAAAACAATGTAAGTTTAAGTACCAACTGGCAAAAATTTGTGATTCCAATTCCAGATGCTTCAAAACTTTTTGATGAAAGAGGGATGTTTTGGTATTCGGCAGGAACCCAAAATACAGGTGGAAATGGTTATACGTTTTGGATTGATGAATTAAAGTTTGAAAAACTAGGAACCATCGGACAACCAAGACCCGCCATTTTAAATGGTAATGATGTTGTACAAGATGTCTTTGATGGAAATGATTTAGAATTAACAGGACTCACCCAAACATTCAATTTAGGTTCTGGAATTAATAAAACAGTGAATGTCGCACCAAGTTACTTTGATTTTTCATCTTCAGATCCAAGTTTAGCATTCATAAGTGAATATGGAATTATTAGTGTTAACAATGGTTCAGCTGTTATCACGGCGAGTTTAGGAGGCGTAGAAGCAGAAGGATCATTAACTGTTAATTCTGTAGGAAACTTTCAATTTGCTCCAATACCAACATTAGATTCAAGTGATGTACTATCGGTTTTTAGTGATGTATACACAAATGTTCCAGTAGATTATTATAATGGTTTTTGGACACCTGGTTCATCAACTGGTTCTGCGGATTTTACCATAAATGGAGATAATATTTTACATTACACAAACTTCAACTATGTTGGTACAGCTATGTCAAGTCCAACATTGGATGCGTCTAATATGACAAATTTTCATTTAAATATGTATGTGCCAGACAATATACCAGCAGATTTTGATTTTTTAATTTCGATTGAAGATTGGGGAGCTAATCAAATTGATAATGGGGGAGATGACACGAGACAGCAAATATTTGTAGATATATCTCAAGTGCAACCAGACACATGGATTACAGTAGATGTTCCCTTAACATTAACTAGTAGGAATAATATAGGATTAATTATATATGAAAACATTAATAATTCATCATTAAGCAATTTTTATATAGACAACGTTTATTTTTATAAATAAGACTAGCTAGCGATTATAAAAAAGAGAGTATCATAAATTCAAAAAAAATAAAACATGAATAAAAATAAATATAAATTAAAGATACAAACGCTAGTAGTTTCGTCTTTTCTTTTTGCATCCATTCTTACGCTTACAAATTGCGATACGGATGAAACCCAAACAGTTGCTTCCTACACACAGTTAGTGATGTCTGATGAGTTTGATGTAGAAGGCGCTCCTAATTCTGAAATCTGGAATTACGATACAGGTACTGGTCCAGCCTTAGATGGATGGGGCAATAATGAGTTGCAATATTATACAGACCGTTCAGAAAATGTAACCGTACAAAATGGACTGTTAGTAATTTCAGCTATTGAAGAGGATTATAACGGTGCTGCATTTACATCGGCAAAACTTCTTACCAAAGGGAAATTCTCTCAAGCCTATGGGCGTTTTGAAGCACGTATCAAAGTTCCCGGCGGATCAGGTCTTTGGCCTGCATTTTGGCTCTTAGGTGAAAACGTCGATGTGGACGGGTGGCCTCAATGTGGTGAGATTGATATTATGGAGTACCGCAGGCAAGAACCTACAAAAGTAAGCGGCTCTATACACGGACCTGGGTATTCTGGTTTAACAGATCCACAGGGACAAGTGACTAAAAGTTACGACTTAGGAAATGACCGTTATGACGCAGGATTCCATGTGTTTGGAATTGAGTGGAGCCCTGATTACATCAACTATTATATAGACGATGTATTGTACAATCAAATTACACCTTCTGATATTGAAGTCACACCAGCCGATGCTGTTTACATCCTAAACGATGGTGTTGCAGCGACTGCTGATACCGAAGCAATTCCGGGGACTGATATTACTGGGGATTGGGTTTTTAACAAACCCTTCTATATCATTATTAATTTAGCTGTTGGAGGTAATTTCCCAGGAAATCCTGACAGTGGAGAGACGTTTCCACAAAACATGCTAGTAGATTACGTAAGAGTATATAAATAATAAAAACAACTAATATAACAGACGATGAAAAATTTATTTAAAATATTAAAAAAAGTTTCACTACTTATTTTAGCAATCAGTTTTATGGGTTGTGACGATGATGAAGCGGTTTTACCACAACTTACAGCTGGTTTTACACACACGATTAATGCAGATACTGGTACAGTCACCTTTATCAATACCTCAGTAAATGCCTCAACATACGCTTGGGATTTTGGAGATGAAAGTACTTCAACGCTTATTAATCCAGTAAACGTCTATGCAAACGGTACATACTTGGTGGTTTTAAAGTCCTCCAATGTCGCAGGAGCTTATGATATTTTTTCTGATGAGATTACAATTAATATTCCTGAAATCGCAACCTTACCAATTACGTTTGATGGTGTAAATACCAACTATGATGCAACCGTTTTTGATGGTACAAGTTTTGAGATTCTTACAAATCCAGATCTTTCAGGTACAAACGCAGTGGAATCTAATGTAGGAGCAGTTACAAACAGTGGTGCGACTTACGAAGGCTTGTTCTTTGAATTAGGGGCACCCGTAGATTTAACGACTGACAAGTCGATCAAAATGAATTTCTGGGCAAATGCACCAGTAAACGTTTTATTAAAACTTGAAGATGGTTCTGCAGCAAATGTAGAAGCTACAGCCAGTCATACAGGAACTGGTTGGGAAGAAATTATTTTCACTTTTAACTCTGCCGCGAGTTACTCACAACTTACCATGTTTGTAGATGGTGCGGGAACAACCGATGGGACATTCTATTTTGATGATATTACACAAATAGTATCGCCTCCAACACCTTGTACAGCAGAAACAGTTGAATCAATTTCCGCTGCTGATTTGAATATAACATTTATGTCAGATCCAACGGCTAGTGTTGTTAATGATGGTGCTACATTTGAGTGGATAGACAATCCAGATTTTGATAACGCAGTAAATACTTCTTGTAAAGTAGGGAAAATCACAAAATTAGGAAACAACCCTTGGGATAACAATCAAATTGTCTTAGATGCGAAATTGGATTTTAATGCCAATGAAGGTTTAAAAATGAAAGTTTGGTCTTCAAGACCAAACACTGAAGTTAGAATTAAACTTGAAGAAGATGGAACTCCAGCTACTAATGTAGAAAAGTTTTTAACTACATCAGTTACTGATGGATGGGAGGAATTAAGCTTCGCTTTTACTAGTGCTGATAGTGACAAATACAATAAAGTGGTTCTTTTCTTTGATTTGAATGCAAACAACACAGATACTTATTATTTTGATGATTTGACATTATATGGAACAGGAACAGGTCCTGTAGTTTGTGATCCTGAAACAACAGAGTCTTACAGTGCATCCAACTTAAACATGACGTTTCAATCCGATCCAACTGCAGACTTTATCACTGATGGTGCTAGTTTTTCATGGGTAGATAACCCAGACTTTGACAATACTGTAAACAGCTCTTGTAAAGTAGGTAAAGTCGTAAAAGCAAATAACAATGCTTGGGATAACAATCAATATGATTTAGACGCAAAATTAGATTTTAATGCGAATACTGGCTTAAAAATTAAAGTATGGTCTGCAAGACCAAATACCGAAGTTAGATTAAAATTAGAAGAGATTGGAAATGCAGGTAATAATGTTGAGAAATTTTTCACAACTTCAGTAACAAGCGGATGGGAAGAATTGACGTTCCCTTTTACAGCTGCTGATAGTGGTAAATTTAATAAGCTTGTTATTTTCTTTGATTTAAATGCTAATAACACCGATACGTACTACTTTGACGACCTTAAGCTTTATGGTTCTGGCGGCGGTGGTGGCGGCGGTGGCGGCGGCGGCGGCGGTTCATATAATCTTACGCTTCCTATTAATTTTGAGACAACAGGACATGGAGCAAGTTGGACTTGGAATGTTTTTGAAAATGATTCGAACCCACCAGTTGAATTCGTAGCAAATCCAAATGCATCAGGAATAAACACCTCAAGTACAGTGGCTAAAATCACGGCACTTCAAGCTGGACAACCTTATGTTGGTTGTGAAACCGCACATGGCGAAATGGGAATTACGTGGGATCTTTCTGCATCCAATGCGATCATTAAGATTATGGTTTACAAAACCGTAATCAGTGATGTTGGTATTAAACTAGTAAATACTACTAATGGCGCACAAGGAGAAATCAAAGTTCCAAACACTGTAATTAATGCATGGGAAGAATTGACATTTGATTTTACGAGTCGTATTGGAAATGGATTAGATGGCTCTACAAATATTGATCAGATTGTTGTATTCCCTGATTTCAATGCAAGAACATCGGATAATGTAGTGTATTTCGATAACATTACGTTTCAATAATTAATAAATAAGGCTAGGGAAAAATTATCTCTAGCCTTTTTATATTAAAATAGTCAATAGTTCAGCGAGAATTCATACAGGTAAGTTATCCGTAAAAGAAACGCTATAATTTTCGTTTATTAAAAAAAATGAATTAACACGAATAAAAAGGTTATGATTAAGTTGTTTTTAACAAGCCTTTTTTATTTTTGAAATTAGTATTTAAGTATTAAAAAAAACCAATCAACTCTAAGCAGTTAAAAGATATTAAAGAATTATAAAGCCTCAAAAAATCATAAATGGGGGTTTATTGATAAAAAATTAAATGACAAAGAAAGCTATTTTTTTAGGAAAAAATAAAGACGTGAATCAGGGTAAAGACATCGATGGAACCTTAGTCAACATTGACAACGAAGTCTATTATAAGATTTCGAATAGTGACAAAATGAGACCATTTTTCATGAGCATCGTTAGTGATTCAAATCACTGGATGTTTATTTCTAGTAATGGAAGTCTAACCGCTGGAAGAAAAAACTCTGAATTTGCATTATTTCCGTACTATACAGATGATAAAATCACGGAAGCAGCTGAAATCACAGGAAGTAAATCTATTTTCCAAGTAGTCAAAAATGATGAAGTTCATTTATGGGAACCTTTTTCGGATCGTTTTGCAGGAAAGTACAAAACCACTCGAAATTTATATAAAAACGAGTATGGTAATAAAGTCTTGTTCGAAGAAATCAACCACGATTTAGAACTCACCTTTCAATACCAATGGAATTCTACAAACACCTTTGGATTTATAAAAAAATCGAAGCTTATCAATACTGCAACCTCTACTGTTGAAGTCAATGTATTGGATGGGATTCAAAACATTTTACCTTACGGAGTTGGGAGCGATTTACAAAACGCAAGTAGTAATCTAGTCGATGCCTACAAACGAAGTGAGTTAGAAAAAAGTTCAGGTTTAGGGATTTATGCGTTAAGTGCGATCATAGTTGATAAAGCAGAGCCTAGCGAAGCTTTAAAAGCCAACATCGTTTGGTCTTTAGGGTTAGACACTCCTAAACATTTACTATCGTCATTACAACTTGACAGCTTTAGAAAACAACATGAAATCCAAGATGAGACGGATGTCAAAGCTGAAAAAGGTGCATATTTTGTCAATTCTCAAATTGTGTTACCTGCACAAGAAGACAAACAATGGTTGCTCGTTGCAGAGGTAAATAAAAACCATTCTGCTATTGCAAAACTCATTAATAAAATAAAAACCAATGATGGTTTATGGGAATTGATAGACCAAAAAATTGAGAAAGGAACCACGCGTTTAATCGCTCTTAATGCTGCTTCTGATGGTTTACAGCTTTCGGCAGATAAATTTAGAGACACACGTCATTTCTCAAACACCTTGTTCAATATTATGAGAGGTGGGATTTTTGATAATAACTATCAAATTGAAAAATGGGATTTTAAAAATTACCTAGCAAAAGCCAATAAAAAAGTAGCCAGAACGACAGAAGAAAATGTTGAAAAACTTCCTGAAAAGTTCACGCTTTCTGTCTTACAAGAACTCGCTTACCAAGTAGATGACACCAACTTTAGACGCCTTTGTTTCGAATACATGCCGTTAAAATTTAGCCGTCGTCATGGAGATCCGAGTCGTCCTTGGAATAAATTTTCAATCAATACCAAAAGTGAGATTGATGGTTCAAAAATATTAGATTACGAAGGAAACTGGCGTGATATTTTCCAAAACTGGGAAGCATTAGCACATTCATATCCTGCTTTTATTGAAAGCATGATCCATAAATTTTTAAATGCAACAACCTTTGATGGCTACAATCCATACCGTGTGACAAAAGGCGGATTTGATTGGGAAACCATTGAGCCAGACGATCCTTGGTCGTACATCGGTTATTGGGGCGATCATCAAGTGATCTATTTACTTAAGTTTTTAGAGTTTATTGAAAGTCACCAACCTGGAAAATTAGCAACTCTTTTTGATAAAGATTTGTTTGTCTATGCCAATGTTCCTTATAAGATCAAGAGCTACGACGCCTTGCTTGAAAATCCAAAAGATACCATTGAATTTGATGAAGCACTCGATCATAAAATTAGAGAACAACGCGTAGAACTTGGATCTGATGGTGCTTTACTTCGCGATGAAAATCGTTTTATTGTAAAAGTCAATTTCATTGAAAAAATACTAGCCACCACTTTAGCAAAACTTTCAAACTTTATTCCAGAAGGTGGAATTTGGATGAATACGCAACGTCCAGAATGGAACGATGCTAACAATGCTTTGGTTGGTAGTGGAGTTTCTATGGTCACCTTGTATTATCTACGACGTTTCTTGAAATTCTTCGATACAGTGGTTGTTCAATCGGATTTAGAAACGGTAGAAGTCTCTAAAGAGTTGATCACATTCTTTGAAGCCATTTCAACGACTTTTAAAGACAATCAGAATTTACTATCGGGGCGTATCAATGATACTGACCGAAAAGTAATTTTAGATGCCTTAGGAAACGCAGGAAGCACTTATAGAAATCAAATTTATAATGCCGCTTTTTCAGGAAGAAAAAGTGAACTATCTGTTAAAGATATAAAAGCATTTATTAAGGTGAGTCTTCAGTATTTAGAGCACTCTATCGAAGTCAATAAACGAGAAGATAACTTATACCATGCGTATAATTTAATGACGATCAATGATAACAACAGCGTTTCAATTTCGTATTTAGATGAAATGCTAGAAGGGCAGGTTGCAGTGTTGAGTTCAAAATATTTATCTACCAAACAGTCCTTGTCTGTTTTGGATGCAATGAAAAACAGTAAATTGTTCCGACCAGATCAGTACAGTTATTTATTATATCCGTATAAAGAATTAAAAGGATTCATTGAGCGTAACACAATTTCAGCAGCAGCTGTGTCATCGTCTAAATTATTAGGACAACTCGTAAGCGATAAAAATGTTCAAATTATAGAGAAAGATGTCAATGGTGATTACCATTTCAACGGAAACTTTAAAAATGTCAACGACTTAAAAGCGGCTTTAATCGAACTTTCAGGAACTTCTTACGAAGCACTTGCGAAGTCAGAAACACCAAAAATTCTTCACATATTTGAAGAAGTATTTAACCACAAGGCCTTTACAGGACGATCAGGCACATTTTATGGCTATGAAGGTTTAGGATCTATTTACTGGCACATGGTGTCGAAATTGCAATTAGCAGTTTTGGAAACTTGTAATTCAGCCATTGAATCGGAAGCTGATGCAGTGGATGTAGGGAATTTATTAGACCACTATTACGAAATCAATGCAGGAATAGGCGTGCACAAATCACCAAAACTATACGGTGCTTTTCCAACCGATGCCTATTCGCATACACCGGCAGGAAAAGGCGCACAACAACCCGGAATGACGGGGCAGGTAAAAGAAGATATTTTATCGCGCTTTGGAGAATTGGGAGTGGTGGTTTCAGAAGGGAAACTAGGATTCAATCCACGTTTACTACGAGGAAATGAGTTTTTGAAAGAAAGTAACATCTTTCATTACATCGCGATTCCTACTAAAA
>Ga0209199_1004113_pt1 | contig 13650 bp, 11 predicted proteins | sample COGITO_mtgs_1105_7_FD_184805 | JGI IMG/M metagenome (GOLD analysis project Ga0209199, IMG submission 184805) | Pelagic marine microbial communities from North Sea - COGITO_mtgs_110523 (SPAdes) (version 2) | ecosystem: Environmental > Aquatic > Marine > Epipelagic ...
ACTGGAAATTATTAGAATATCTTGAGGATGGACACATCGAACTTTATAATCTAGCGGACGATTTAGAAGAGAAACATAATCTTGCTGATACCGAACCACTAAAAACTAATGAACTTTTAAGCAAACTCCGCAAATGGAAAACTAATGTAGGAGCAAAAGGGATAAGACAAAACCCTAATTATAAAAAGCAGTAAGAAAAAAATATTTTTTAAATACTAACAATCAAAAAAATGATCAAAAAAATAGTTTCGATAAAAAGAACACTAAGTAAGCAATTGAAAAATCTTATTTCATTGATTATTACAGGTTTACTATTGTCGGGATTATGCATTGCCCAGAATTCAGAAAAACCTAATGTCATTGTAATACTAACTGATGATCAGGGCAGCATTGACTTGAATTGTTATGGAGCCAATGATTTGCTTACACCTAATATAGATAAAATTGTCAATAGTGGAGTTAAATTCACTCAATTCTATGCCGCTCCGGTTTGTTCTCCAACACGTGCTTCGTTGCTCACAGGAAAAACACCGCAACACGTAAAAATAACAGAGGTTATTACGAGGTCAAAACTCAACGATGGCTTATCGAATGAAGAATACACTATGGCTGAGATGTTTAAGGATGCCGGATATACTGCAGGGCATCTTGGCAAGTGGCATCTTGGGCACTCTGAAGATAAGCAACCTAACGCACAAGGCTTTGATTACTCATTTGGGAATCTTGGTGGGTGTATTGATAATTTCTCTCACTCTTCCTACTGGCAAGATGGAGCCAATTATCATGATCTCTATTTGAATGGTGAGGAAATATATAGTGATGGTGAATTTTTCCCCGATATGATGTTGGAAGAAGCAAAAGACTTTATAGTGCAAAATAAAAACCATCCTTTTTTTATGTACTACGCACTTAATGTACCGCACTATCCCTATCAGGGAAGTAAAGATTGGTTAGATTATTACAACGAGAAAGGCGTGGAATATCCACGAAACCTATATGCCGCTTTTCTGTCCACAATGGATGATAACATAGGCAATTTAATAGCTAAACTTGAATCTCTTGGATTAAAAGAAAATACTATAATCGTATTTCAAAGCGATAACGGGTATGCCAATACTCAAAGAGCACATGGTGGAGGTGGAAGTTCAGGCCCATACAGAGGACACAAAGGAAGCCTTTTTGAAGGTGGTATCAGAGTGCCGGCTGCCATATCATGGACTAAAAACATCCAGCCAAATCAAACACGCCATCAGATGGCAGTAACAGCCGACTGGATGCCAACACTTGCCGATTTATGTGGAATTGAATTGAATAAAGATGATTTAGACGGAAAGAGCTTGGTTCCTATTTTAAAAAATGAAAATATTAAATCGATGCATGATGAGTACACTTGGCAATACCAAAAACAAAAAGCTGTTCGTAAAGGCGATTGGAAGTTATTGATTAACCCAGTTATAAAAGACCCTTTTTATAAAAATACGATTAAACAAAAATCGCCTTATTTTTTAGTAAATCTTAAAGATGATATTGGGGAAACTACAAACCTTGCCGAAAAATATCCTAAAAAGATTAAGGAACTAGAGACCATATTTAACAAGCATAACATTAGAAACCATAAAAGAAAATGAAAAACAGTTTGTTAACATATATTATGCTTTTTATTTCAACCATAGCGTTTGGGGCAGATTATGATAGTATTGGCGATAGTACTATTGTAAGAAAAAGAAGTGATCTTACACAGAAACTTTACGATACATTGCTTTCAATTAAAGGAAATGGCATCTTCTTTGGAATGCAGCATGCCACTGGCTATGGTGTTGGATGGCAGAATAATAACGATAGTTGCGACATTGAGAAAGTGACAGGAGACTATCCGGCTTTTGCAGGATGGGGGGCCAGCGTTACAGATTGTAATATAGCGCAGGGAGAAGGATTTGAAGATGCTCGTTATAAAATTAAACTATTTCACGATATGGGAGGGTTTAATACAATGGAGTGGCACGCTGATAATCCATTTGGCGGCAATTGCTATTGGGAGAGACGTCATGATAAGACAAAAGATGTGGTTGCATCCATTTTGCCTAGTGGTGAAAAACATCAAGAATTTTTAACTCAATTAGACAATATAGCCTCTTTTTTCAATTCACTCATAGATGACGATGGTAAAAAAATACCAATCATTTTCAGGCCATGGCACGAACATACAGGTGCTTGGTTTTGGTGGGGCAAGGGAAACTGTTCTAAAGAGGATTATATCTCATTATGGCAATTTACAGTAAATTATTTGTCTGATGAAAAAGGGGTAGATAACCTCTTGTACGCCTATTCTCCTGCTAAAAATGATAGTAGGGAGGAATATCTTTATGGGTATCCAGGTGATGGGTATGTAGATGTTTTAGGACAGGACAATTATTACGATTTACGCCAAGGTGCCACAAATATGCCAAGATTCGTAAAAATGTTAGAAACCTTAGTATCTATAGCCAATGAGAAAAAAAAACCTGCTGCATTGACGGAAACAGGAGCGTTTACCATAGATGCTAAGGCCACAATGCCTGAGAATAATTGGTTTACCGAGAAGTTGTTAAAGCTTATCATGTACAATGATAAAACACGTCAAATTAGCTATGCAATGGTTTGGCGAAATGCGGATGAAAATCACTTTCATATTCCATATCCAGGCCATCCAGCAGTTCCAAATTTTATAGATTTTTATAACCATCCATACACAATATTTATGTCCGATATGAAAAAATATAGAACTAAGAATGAATAATATTTAGGTATTACAGAATAATATCACATTACATTTATAAAATTTAAATATATTAATATGAAAACAAACCTTTTACTTTTAACATTAATTGTGTTAATGACATCTTGCAAATCGAAAATATCTTCGAAACAAGAGACGAAAAAACAACCTTACAATGTCCTCTTCATTGCTATAGATGACTTAAACGATTGGACAGGATTTGCAGGAGGACATCCTCAAACCCTAACCCCAAATATGGATAAACTAGCCCAACAGGGAGTCGTTTTTGATAAAACCTATGCTGCATCTTCATTATGTGGTCCTTCGAGGGCAGCATTATTGACTGGATATCGTCCGTCAACAACCGGTGTTTATGGAAATGGAATGGAATTACGTGATTCACCTATTTTAAAAAACGCACCGACTTTGCCACAATGGTTTTCAAATCACGGCTATTTTTCAACGGCTCGTGGAAAAATATTTCATATGGCAAACGGACCACAGGCTGATACGATTTCATGGGATAAATGGGTAAAAGAAGTGGGAGATTATGGCAATGTAAAAAAAGAACCTGGTTTTATGGCTAATGGAATCCCTGAAGGTGAGGCTGATGATAATTTTGACTGGGGACCTACAGATGCCTTGTTTGAAGAGACATCGGACTACTTAAATGCTAAGTGGGCAGCTGATCAACTTCAAAAAGATTACGATAAGCCTTTCTTTTTGGCAGCTGGTATTTATCGACCTCATTTAAGATGGAATGTTCCGCAAGAGTTTTTCGATAAATTTAAGGAAGAGGAAATGATTATTCCTGAAATAAATGAAAACGACTACGATGATATACCAAGCTATGCTGCCAAACCATCAAAAAATTATTTTGCCGCCAAAAAATATAACAAACAACAGGCCGCTGTACAGGCATATTTGGCGAGCATAAACTATGCTGATGCTTGTGTAGGAGTTATACTTGATGCACTGGCAAAGAGTAAATATGCAGATAATACCATTGTGGTATTATTAGGTGATCATGGTTGGCATTTAGGCGATAAGATGCGCTATAAAAAATATACATTGTGGGAGGAAGCCTGTAAAACACCATTGGTTATTAAAGCGCCTGGCGTTACACAACCTGGCTCTCGTTGCATGACCCCTGTTAATTTATTAGACTTATATCCAACACTTTCCGAATTAGCTGGACTTCCAATTAATACTGAAAATGAAGGAAATAGTATGGTTCCACTTTTAAAAGATGTGAATACAGAATGGGACATTCCGTCATTAACTACTATGGGGTTTAACCGTCATACTGTGCGCGATAAAAAATGGCGTTACATAAGTTATGGTGGTGAGCAAGAAGAACTATACAATCACGATGTCGATCCTATGGAATTTACAAATTTAGCAAATGACCCAAAATACCAGAGTGTTAAAGATGAGTTGGCAAAATACATGCCTGAAGTAAACGTTGACCCTCTTGAAAAGGTTTATAACACAAAACGTTACGAATAAATAAGAAGCTCAAACCAAAATAATAAAAACAAACTTAAAATGAACAAAAAATTAGATCAACAATCTGCCGATAATATAAGAGCCTTAGCAGTAGCTATGGTAGAAAAGGCTAATTCAGGTCACCCAGGAGGTCCTATGGGAGGGGCAGATTTTATGCACATTTTATATTCTGAGTTTTTAAATTATGATCCATCGGATATGACGTCGCCATTTAGAGATCGCTTCTTTATGGATGCTGGACATTTATCTACTTTAATGTATGCCCAATACTACCTATTAGGAAATTATGCTAAAAATGATTTAGCAAACTTTAGACAATGGGGTTCCATGACACCTGGTCACCCAGAAGTTGATGTTACAAGAGGCATTGAGAATACATCTGGACCATTAGGGCAAGGTCATACTATGGGTGTTGGAGCAGCTATTGCAGCTAAATTTTTGCAAGCACGTTTTGGAGATTGGATGAATCATAAAGTATATGGTTTCATTTCAGATGGAGGTGTTCAAGAAGAAATATCACAAGGAGCAGGTAGGATTGCTGGGCATTTAGGGTTGAATAACTTTATTATGTTTTATGATTCCAATGATATCCAGTTGTCAACATCTACAGATGAAGTAACTAGTGAAGATACCGCCATGAAGTATGAAGCTTGGGGATGGAAAGTAGTGACTATTGATGCACATAGCCACGATGAAATCAGAAAAGCCTTAACCAATGCTAATAATGAAACCGAAAAACCAACTTTAATTATTGGGAAGACTATTATTGGTAAAGGTTGTGTTGCTGCGGATGGAGAGATGTTTGAAGGTCATTGTGAATTACACGGTCAACCCATTGGTCACACAGGAGCGGATTACACGAAAACACTTTTGAATTTAGGAGCAAATCCAGAAAACCCATTTGATATTTTTGATGATGTTCAAGCGTTTTATAAAGATATTATAAAAACAAAAACAGCTAAAGCAGCCAAAAAGAAAGCAGAAATTAAGACTTGGAGTGAAGCTAATAAAGAACTTTCAAATAAACTAGATTTTTTCTTGTCAGGTAATTTACCAGAATTAGATTTTGAATCTATTCATCATAAACCAGGATTAGCATCTAGAGCATCATCATCTGGTGTTTTAGGATATTTAGCAGAACATGTAGAAAACATGATTGTCTCTTCTGCAGACTTATCAAATAGTGATAAAACCGATGGATTTTTAAAGAAAACATACGCCCTTAAAAAAGGAGATTTTAGTGGTTCGTTTTTACAAGCAGGTGTTGCCGAATTAACCATGGCGTGTATTGCCAACGGATTAGCTTTACATAGTGGTGTGATTCCAGTTGTGGCTACGTTTTTTGTGTTTTCAGATTATATGAAACCAGCTATTCGTTTAAGTGCTATTCAAGAATTACCAGTTAAGTATGTTTGGACACATGATGCTTTCCGTGTAGGCGAGGATGGGCCAACACACCAGCCCATAGAGCAAGAGGCACAAATTAGATTGATGGAGAAACTTAAAAACCACAGTGGAGAAAACAGTTTTTTAGCCTTACGACCAGCAGATTCAGCAGAAACAAGTGTAGCTTGGAAAATGGCTTTAGAAAACAAAAACACACCAACAGGTTTAATTCTTTCAAGACAAGGCATTAAAGATTTACCGTCAAATAGAGGGTCAAGATACCAAGATGCTTTAGCAGCTGAAAAAGGAGGCTATTTAGTAAAAGAAGTAGAAAACCCAGACCTAGTATTAATCGCAAATGGATCAGAAGTAGCCACTTTAGTAGCTGCAGCTGAAATATTAGAATCTGAAAACGAATTGAAAGTAAATATTGCTTCAGTGATATCAGAAGGTTTATTTAAATTTCAATCTAAAGCGTATCAAAATTCGGTCATTCCTAAAAACAAACCATTATTTGGTTTAACCGCAGGATTACCAGTAAACTTAGAAGGACTAGTAGGCGAAAAAGGAAAAGTTTTTGGACTTGACCATTTCGGATATTCTGCACCAGCTAATGTATTAGATGATAAGTTTGGATTTACAGGCGAAAAAGTAAGTAAAGAAATATTAAAATATTTAAAAACAATTTAAAACATAAATTATGAAATTTTTTATTGACACAGCAAACCTTAATGATATTGCAGAAGCACAAGCCTTAGGCGTTTTAGACGGTGTAACAACCAACCCATCATTAATGGCAAAAGAAGGCATTACGGGTGAAGCTAACATTTTAGCACATTACAAGAAAATATGCGATATAGTAGAAGGCGATGTAAGTGCTGAAGTTGTTTCAACCAATTTTGAGAATATGGTAAAAGAAGGCGAGGAATTGGCTGCTTTACACCCACAAATTGTAGTAAAATTACCAATTATTGCCGATGGTATTAAAGCATGTAAATACTTTTCAGATAAAGGTATAAGAACCAATGTAACTCTGGTTTTTTCTGCTGGACAAGCATTATTAGCTGCTAAAGCAGGGGCAACTTATGTGTCGCCTTTTCTAGGAAGATTGGATGATATTTCTACTGATGGGTTACATCTTATTGCGGAAATCCGTCAAATTTATGATAACTACGGTTTTAAAACTCAAATCTTATCAGCTTCAGTACGTACCACTATGCATGTTATTAATTGTGCTAAAATAGGTAGTGATGTGATGACTGGACCTCTATCCGCAATTAAAGGGTTGCTTAAGCATCCTTTAACCGATAGTGGATTAGCTAAGTTTTTAGAAGACTACGAAAAAGGAAAGCAATAATCATAATGAATACCTTTCTTATAATAATTTTCAGCATTATTGGTAACAAATGTTTTGTTACTAACTTTTAGTTGCAACGCTAATTCAAAAGATGCTGAAGTAGATTTTAATTCTTCAAAAGAAAGGAAAGGTGATTTTATTATAATAATATTAGTATTAGTGGCATTTAATGTTTTGTTACATGCTTTTAGTAAAGAACCAGTTAAAGAAGACAATGGGTTAGTTTCCAGTTATGCAAAACATAGCATTTCTAAAAGCGAATAAAATTAAGCTGTTGCATCATAATAAAGAGAAAGAGTAAAACCTAAAACACTTAAAAATGAAAAAGTTTACAAACTTTTTATTCCTTATAAGTACGACATTTATTACTGCCCAAGAAGTAGGGTTGCAATTGTACAGTCTGCGCAATCAGTTTAAAAAAGATGTTCCCGGAACACTCAAATTGATTCATGACTGGGGAATTAAATATATAGAAGGTGGCGATACTTATGGACTTTCTTTTGAAGCGTATAAAGAATTGCTTAAGAAGAATGGGTTGGAAATGGTAGGTATTGGTGCTTCCTATGAGGAACTTCGAGACAATCCAGAAAAAGTTATCCAAACAGCTAAGGACTTTGGGTCAAAATATGTGACGGTTGCTTGGATACCTCACGATGGTAATAATTTTGGATTTGACGATATAAAAAAGGCCACTGATATTTTTAACAATACAGGCAAACTTTTAAAAAAGGAAGGATTGAGTTTGACGTACCATCCTCATGGTTATGAATTTCGACCTTACAAGAACGGAACCCTTTTTGACTATATGGTTAAAAACGCTAAGAATTTTACTTTTGAGATGGATGTTTTTTGGGTAAAACAAGGAGGCGCCGATCCTTTGGAGTTATTGAAAAAGTATCCAAATAAATTCTCGTTATTGCATCTTAAAGACCGAAGGATTGGCACGAAATCGAGTAACACTGGTCAAGCTGATGATGAAACCAATGTAGTTTTGGGCTCTGGAGATGTGGGCATCAAAAATCTGGTATTGGAAGCCAAAAAAGCAGGTATTAAGTATATGTTTATTGAAGATGAAAGTCCAGATGTGGTCCAACAGGTACCCAAAAGTTTGCAGTATTTAAAAAGTTTAGATTAAAAATTAATGGGCAAGATAAAAGCTATAATATTTGATTTTGATGGAACTTTAGTTGATTCTGAACATTTTCATTTTAATTGCTGGAATGAAGTGTTAAAGGCTCATAATCTAGAATTAAGTTATGATTATTATACAAAGTTCTACGCTGGAACTCCAACACCTCAAAGCGCTAAAGTATTAGTGGAAAAATATAAATTAAATATAACATCTAAAGAATTATCAGACCGTAAAGAAAAAATTACAGAAAAGAGATTAAGAAAAGAGGATATTAAGTTTATGCCAAACGCAATCAATACTCTGGAATATTTTTACAAATTAGAAATACCAATTTTTTTGGTTACTGGAAGCGTTAGAAGTGATGTAGATTTTATTTTAGAAAAGACAGGTATAAAAAAGTACTTTAAATTTTCTATAACTAGAAGTGAAGTCAAAAAAAGTAAACCGCATCCTGAATCCTATTTAAAAGCAATTGAAAAATCTAATTTTAATTCAAAAGATTTTTTAGTTTTTGAGGATACAAAGAACGGTGTTGAGTCGGCAAAATTGTCAGGCTTAACATGTTTTGCTATTCAAGAAATGAAGGAAATGCATAAAAAATTAACGCTTGCAGATAAAATATTTGAAAATTTCGATAAAGCAATTCTTTATTTGGAAAGGGAAGGTTTGCTATAGTTTGTTTTAATTAAAAATAAATATAACGATTTTGTTTAAAAGAGAAACATTAGTAAAACAAATACAAGAAAATTCTGAATGGGATGTCATCGTTATTGGTGGTGGTGCTACAGGTTTAGGAGTTGCTTTAGACGCTACCACAAGAGGCTATAAAACACTCTTGTTAGAGCAAGTTGATTTTGCAAAAGGAACCTCAAGTAAAAGCACAAAATTACTTCACGGTGGTGTTCGATATTTAGCTCAAGGAAATATAGATCTAGTTAAAGAAGCCCTGTATGAAAGAGGATTATTATTAAAAAATGCTTCACATTTAGTTAGCAATCAATCCTTTATTATTCCTAATTACAGTTGGTGGAACAACTTTTTTTATGCTTTCGGACTTAAAGTGTATGATATATTAGCCGGAAAATTAAGTTTTGGTAAATCTACCCGCATCAATAAAAAAGAAACTACTTCAAGATTAAAAACCATTAAAAAGGAACATCTTAAAGGTGGAGTAGTATATCATGACGGACAATTTGACGACTCAAGATTAGCTGTGAACATTGCCCAAACTTGTATTGAATATGGTGCCGTTATTTTAAATCATTTTAAAGTAAAACAATTGTTAAAAAATAATGATGGTGTTGTAAATGGAGTTGTTGCAAATGATAGTGAAACCAACATGTCCTATAATTTAAAAGCTAAAGTTATTATTAATGCAACAGGTATTTTTACCGACGAAATTTTGCAAATGGATAATGTTGGAGCAAAAAATATAGTCAGACCTAGCCAAGGTATTCATTTGGTTTTAGACAAATCCTTTTTACTTGGAAATGATGCTATTATGATTCCTAAAACTGATGATGGCAGAGTTTTGTTTTTAGTGCCTTGGCACGATAGAGTAATTGTTGGTACCACCGATACATTGCTAAATAGTTATAGTTTAGAACCTAAAGCATTAGATGAGGAAGTAAATTTTATCATTTCAACAGTAAATAAATATCTTAACAAAAAGGTATGTAAAGCAGATGTTTTAAGTATATATGCTGGGTTAAGACCTTTGGCAGCAACAAAAGATAATTCAGAAAAAACAAAGGAAATTTCCAGAAGCCATAAAATCATTGTTTCAAATTCTGAATTAATTACCATTACTGGAGGAAAATGGACAACATTTAGACGTATGGCAGAGGATACTATTAATAAGGCTATTTCAATAGGGAAATTGCCTAATGTTTCTTGTAAAACTACAGTCCTTCAAATACATGGTTCTAAAGAGTCACTTCATAATGCACATCATTTAAATATTTATGGAAGTGATCAAGATAGTATTCAAAAATTAATAATAGAAACACCAGAATTAGGAGAAAAATTACATTTCCGATTGCCATATACAAAAGCTGAAATTATTTGGGGCATTAGAAAAGAAATGGCAAGAACAGTTGATGATATTCTAGCAAGGCGTGTTCGAGCTTTGTTTTTAGATGCTAAAGCAGCTATTGAAGTGGCACCACTTGTAGCATCAATGTTGGCAAAAGAATTAGGTAAAGATAAATTATGGCAACAACAACAAATTAAAGAGTTTACCGCAATAGCAAGCCATTATATTCTGTAAATTGAATTATTCAAAATCTATAATATAATATGAAAAAATATATTCTTGCTTTAGATCAAGGAACAACCAGCTCTCGGGCTATTATTTTTGACAACAAAGGGAACATTGTCTCTGTTGCTCAAAAAGAGTTTACACAATATTTTCCAAAACCAGGATGGGTTGAGCATGACCCAAATGAAATTTGGTCAACTCAAAACGGAGTAGCAGCTGAAGCCATTGCAATAAAAGGCTTAAACGCTGAAAATATTGCAGCTATTGGTATTACAAATCAGCGTGAAACAGTAGTTGTTTGGGACAGAAAAACAGGACAACCAGTTTATAATGCCATTGTTTGGCAAGATAAGAGAACTGCTGATTTCTGTGACACGCTTAAAAAACAAGGAAAAAGCAAATTAATAAGAAAAAAAACAGGATTGGTTATAGATTCTTATTTTTCGGGAACTAAAGTAAAATGGATTTTAGATCATGTTGAGGGTGCAAGAAAAAAAGCCGAAGCAGGTGAGCTTATTATGGGTACCATAGACACTTGGTTGATTTGGAATTTCACCAAAGGTGAGCAACATGTAACAGATGTTTCTAATGCTTCAAGAACATTATTATTTAATTTGAATACAATGGATTGGGATGATGAATTACTTGAGCTTTTTACAATACCAAAAAGTATGTTACCACAAGTAAAAGAATCAAGTGAAGTATATGGATATACCAAATCAACATTTTATGATGCGAAGATTCCCATTGCTGGAATTGCTGGCGATCAACAAGCTGCATTATTCGGACAAATGTGCACCAAACCAGGTATGGTGAAAAACACCTATGGAACTGGTTGTTTTATGTTAATGAATATTGGCGAAAAACCTATTGTTTCAAAAAATAATTTACTAACAACGGTTGCATGGAAAATAAATGGAAAAACTAATTATGCTTTAGAAGGGAGTATTTTTATCGCTGGAGCTGTTGTACAATGGTTGCGAGACAGTCTTAAAATTATAAAAACTTCAACGGAGGTTGAAAAACTAGCAAGTTCAGTAGAAAGTTCTGAGGGTGTTTATTTTGTACCTGCCTTTGCAGGATTAGGAGCGCCGTATTGGAATCAACATGCACAAGGTACTATATTTGGATTAACCAGAGGAAGTACAGATGCTCATATTGCTAGGGCGGCTTTAGAATCTATCGCTTATCAAACAATGGATGTTTTAAAGGCAATGGAAGCAGATTCCGGTATTTCTATCAAAGAATTACGTGTAGATGGTGGAGCTACTGTAAATAATATATTGATGCAATTTCAGGCAGATGTGTTAAATACAGTAACAGTTCGTCCAAAAGTTGTGGAAACTACAGCTATGGGAGCAGCATTTTTAGCAGGATTAGCTGTTGGATATTGGAAAAATCCCGAAGAAATTCAGAACATCTGGCAAATCGATCAGTATTTTAATCCTACTTCTGAAAGAGAAAATATTAATAAAGATATTAAGGGGTGGTATAAAGCAATTAACGCTTTAGAATATTGGACAAAAGATAAATAACTTTAAAAAAAATAATTAAAAAAAACCAACTAATAGAAGTAAAGGCCGATAGATACGCTAATGAGCCTTCAAGTAAATTAACTTATAACAAAATAACCATGGAAGCAAAAAAGAATTACACATCGAGTCTTATCATTTTAACCACTTTATTTTTTATGTGGGGTTTTTTAACCTGTATGAATGATATTTTGATACCCTATTTAAAAGAAATTTTTGTCTTGAAGTACTGGCAGGCTATGCTTATTCAGTTTTGTTTTTTTGGTGCATATTTCATTGGTTCTTCAATCTATTATTTGATGTCCTTAAAAATTGGAGATCCCATAAATAGAATTGGATATAAAAATGGAATCATTATTGGACTAGTTGTCTCTGGTGTAGGGTGCTTATTGTTTTATCCCGCAGCTCAGTTTAAAATGTATGGTCTTTTCTTAGGAGCGCTTTTTATATTAGGACTTGGGTTTACCATGTTGCAAATTGCGGCTAATCCGTATGTGTCTATATTAGGAAGTCCAGAAACTGCATCTTCACGTTTAAATATGTCTCAAGCGTTTAACTCTTTAGGAACTACTATTGCCCCTATTTTGGGAGGTTATTTAATATATGAATATTTCTTTTCTCATGGTTCATCTGGAGGTGAAGCTGTGAAAATTCCTTATATTATTTTTGGACTTATTTTCTTTGTTGGGGCTGTTGTTTTTAAGTTTGTAAAACTTCCAAAGTTTGTAAATGAAGATGAAGTGGTAAAAGGGACAGGTGCTTTAAAATTTAAAAATCTTTCCTATGGAACCATTGCTATTTTTATGTATGTTGGTGGTGAAGTTGCTATTGGAAGTTTTCTAATAAATTTTATAGGACTTGACAATATTATGGGTTTAGAAGAAGCGATTGCAAAAAACTTTCTGGCCTACTATTGGGGTGGGACTATGATTGGTAGATTTTCAGGGGCACTATCATTAAGTGCTATGGAAAAAACAAAAAAGTATGCTTTAATGATAGTTTTATCGGTGCTTTCCTTTACTTTGATTTTCTTTATTACGGGTATGGAATTTCAAGCCGTGCTTCCTTATATTGCTATAATAGGACTTAATTTTGTGGCATTTGTTATCGGGAAAGGGATTGCAGGCAGAACATTAGGTTTATTTGCTAGTATAAGTATGTTTTTAATTGCATTAGCTATATCTTCATCTGGCAGTCTTGCTATGTGGGCTTTGATAGCTGTTGGGGTTTTTAACTCCATCATGTGGTCAAATATTTTCACCATTGCTATTGATGGGTTAGGAAAATATACAAGTCAGGGGTCATCTCTATTAATCATGGCTATTTTGGGAGCAGCATTAGTACCGCTAATTCAGGGTATTTTAGCTGATATTATAGGGCTACAAGGATCATTTATAGTGCCGTTACTTTGCTATATATATATCATGTTTTATGGATTTTACAGTTCAAAATGGAAATCGAAAAATAAGGAAATTCAACCATTAAAATAGTGCTGCAACTTCTCATAATAAAGGAAGGAAAATCTCTTGAAGAAATTGAAGCGTTCTGGAAAGTATAGTTTTTAAGAGTTGTTTTAACAGTTGTATTAATAAATTTAACGAACTATAAAAAATATTAAATGAATAATAGAAAAATAAGTATACTGAGCTTTATAATTTTAATAGCAATTATTGCTTGTAAAAAAGAAGCGAATAAAAGTATTGAAATCAAGAACCAAAA
>Ga0209199_1004116_pt1 | contig 13642 bp, 9 predicted proteins | sample COGITO_mtgs_1105_7_FD_184805 | JGI IMG/M metagenome (GOLD analysis project Ga0209199, IMG submission 184805) | Pelagic marine microbial communities from North Sea - COGITO_mtgs_110523 (SPAdes) (version 2) | ecosystem: Environmental > Aquatic > Marine > Epipelagic ...
ATAAAGTTGAATTAATGATGTCTGATAGGGTATTGAAAACGTTCATTATTTCTAAAACTAATATTACCAAGAAACCTGAATTAGCTATATCTGCACAAAATACAGATAATGAAATTCTTATCCTCACAACCTGTTGGCCATTCAACTCACAAAAACCTGGTTCTGAACGGTATATCGTGACTGCTGAAAAAGCTTATGAGAAATAGTACTTTACAAATCATGTACTAAGTAGTACACAGTACACATGAATAGTTTTGGATCATATATTCGTGAAAAAAGAGAATTACTAGTTGCTGAAGATAAATCAAAGTCTCTCAGGCAAGTTGCAATAACTATAGGCGTTGAGCCGGCCTTTTTGAGCAAAGTAGAGCGAGATATTGTTTCACCACCCTCAGAAGGCAAAATAATAGCTCTTGCTGAGGTTTTAAATGAAGACCCTGATCTTTTATTGGCTATGGCAGGGAAAGTGTCATCCGACCTTCTTGCGATTGTAAAAGCGCGGCCTCAATTGATTGGAGAACTATTAAGAGAACTTAAAGAGCAACCAGATCATGCAGTATTATCGGTTGTGCGAAACATTACAGATGGAGATTGGTAGGAGAGATTATGATAAACTTAAAGAAAAATAGAATGAATGTTAGATTTCCAGAGATATGTAATGAATATGAATTAGATATTAGTTTTCAGCGAACACTCAGAATACCTGTTGATGGCAATGACCATTTTCTTCCACCTAGTTTAGGTAAATTCCCTCTGAGGCATATTGAAGACTTTGATTTAGGGAATAAAGGACATCTGAAGAAACGTGGTGGATTAATCATGCCAATGTTTCAATCTGATGCCTTATGGTTAAGTTTTAGTGGGCGTTCAAAGCGAAGTATTGATCTTCCAATCGCAATCAAGGTTGCTACGGGAAAAATCAATGCGGTTTCAGGATTGAAATGGGAAAATGGATTAGATTCAGAGCCACAGAACTATTTGGTTGTGCCAGATCAGCCATGGCTTGATGGATTTAATGTGGGTAAGGGAACTGTGCGCCAGTTTGTTGCTGCGCCTCTTGGTGAAGGTCTCACTGTTGAAGAACAAATAAATGCCAATAGTGATGTTGGCGGAATTCAGTTTGAGTTTATTCCAATGAAAAAAGAATATTTCGAAAAGCTAAAGCTAGAAGCTCAGACAGAAGGTTCCCAAGAATTTTATGACATGCGAATGATGTCCTGTTCAAAAATGTCCATTGACGAAATGGGCATTGGAGCAGGAGGTTCAATGCGACAAGAAATATATGAAGATGAGTATGGTATTGACGCTTGGGATTTAGATAATACTGAGAGGTGCTTCATAACATTAGCAAATGCAGAACAATGGTTGTCTATAACTGGTGAAGAACCACCTATGTCACCAATATCATCAGATGAGTATACAGATGCTGGTTTGCCTTGGTTCGATTATTTTGATGAAGATAAGAAAGCCATTGAAGGCGCTGAGGCATTAAGTGACATAAAATCTATTAAAGATATCTATAAACAAAAGATTAAAAATTTGTTTGGTGGTGGGGCATCAAGTCAAAACCAAAAGGTTCACGATATTTCACCTAAAAAGAAGGGTAATATTTCAAATGGGTTTTGGTAAAAAATTTTCTGAGATGAAATTAGGTAAATTTTCTAACTTTTTCATGGAAGTATTTGTAAAACCATTCTGCATCAGTCCGCCAATGTCTTTAAGCTTGTTCTGTTTTCTATCAGGTTAACAAGGGCAGTTAAATGTGAATTTAAAATAATCTTGCATATATGTCTAAAAGCTATTTATTCACTGAATTCAAATTTCAACTGATCACTTCCATTTATAATCTTTGAAACATCAATATTTGGTACTGTAGAGTTATAGTTTTTATCATAAAGTGTAGCAATTATACTTTCTATAATAATCTTGGCGCCATTTGGTGGGATTGCCATGCCTATTTGTTTTCGAATGCTTTCTTTGGAGCCAGAAAACTCAAACCAATCAGGAAATGTTTGTATTCTTGCACGCTCTCTGTTCGTTAGCGCTCTATTTTCTTCCCAATGGTACATATGAGTGCCACCACCACCACTCCCAGTTACTGTGTATGCTGGTTTTGTTGAGTCTAGACGCTTGTATATATTGCTTAACTTTGCTTTTGTTGCTTTTAATCTTACATGTTCTGGTATTTCTGCAGTCCATGCATTCTCACCAGGTTTTGTGTATTTTAGTCGTTCTATTACATTGTCACTTTGCCGAGTTAACTCTTGATGGCTTGCGCTCGGAGGTATGTTTGAAAGAGCTTCACCAGCGGTTTGTGTGTGGCCGGATGGCATTGGAACTTTGAATGCTTTTTTCAATTCTTTTAAAATTCCAACAATTATAACTCTGTGGCGCTTTTGGGGAATTCCATATTCTTCAAATTTATATTTATGTGCAACTAAGTCATATCCAGATTTATCCATATCTTTAAGAATTGTTGCAAATGCCTCACCTTCGTTTGCGCTTGTTATGCCTCCTACATTTTCAGCAAGAAACCATTTTGGTTTATCTATTCTGTTTAAAACTGTAATGCCGTGTTTATATAATGGTCCAAAATGTCCGTTTATACCCTTTGATTCACCAACAATACTATAATCATTACATGGAAAACCAAATAACAAACCATCAACAGACTTTAATTCCCCAGTTTCTGTTAAATTAATATTATTAATATCATCACAAATTACTTTAATTGGTTCATTTATATGGAGTGTTTCTGTTTGATATTTCTGAATATTTTTTTTGTAAGTTTGGCATGTGTCTTCATCGATATCAGTTGCCCATTTGTGATGTATTAGTATTTTTTTATTATCAATATTAACTGAACTCATTGACGCACCTAGGCCACCTCCGCCAGGACCAGAAAATAATTCACCAATTGATATTAAAATGGTATCTTTTTTAGGATTACATGTCATGAATTAATCATAGATGCTGGATTTATTAACTGCAATATTGATAATATATGAAAGCTTTAAAATATAGAGTATATTTTATCTTCATTATAATAAATAAAATATTATAAATTCAAACTAAGTTTTTTTTAAAATAAATGGTTTCATTGCAATTGCAATTGCATCAATTACTGGAACGGAAACAGAATTTCCAAACTGTTTATAACTTTGCGTATCTGAAACTAGATCAATGTTATACTCGTCTGGAAAGCCTTGAAGGCCTATGCATTCCTTTGGAGTGAGTTTGCGCGGATTTTTTCCAATATCACTTTGGTCAATTAAGATTTCACTGCCATCCTTGTAGTATCTTGCACTTATTGTATTTGTATATGGGCTGTTCTTGGTGAACAGACTATATCCAAATCCATTACCATTTTTTTTATGTACGGCTAACCGCCTTTGATGACCTGCCCATAACCTGTCAGAAATTGTATACTTTGGGTCTACGCTCTTATTGTTTTCTAGAATATCTCCAACACGTGTCTTGCATTTTATTTTACTAAGTTGGTCAAAAATTTCAGCGCATATATCTGTTTTATTAGCAGCACTAATCTGATCCCGATCAAAGCCAATTATATAAATACGTTGCCGGTTTTGCGGAACACCAAAATTTGAAGCCTTTAATATTTGAAAACCTACTCGGTAATTTAACTTCGTACTTAATGATTTCTGCGCCTCTTTAGTCATAATTACAGTTTTAGGAATCTCTGCAATCGTTCTACCTTCGAGAATATCGAGAATAATCTTTAATGTACGGCCTTTGTCATGTGATTTAAGTTGTTTGACATTTTCGAGGAGAAAAGCTTTCGGACGATGATGGGCAAGTATACGATGTATCTCAAAAAACATTGTTCCTCGTGTATCATTAAATCCTTTTTTTAGACCTGCTTGTGAAAAGGCTTGGCATGGAAACCCAGCGACTAACAGATCGTGTTTTGGTATATCGCTTGCATATATTTTTGTAATATCTCCATGAGGAACTTCACCGAAGTTAGCAGCGTAAGTTTTTTTTGAAAAACGATCCCATTCAGAACTAAACACACAATGACCACCTTGCTTTTGAAAGGGATAGCGAATGCCGCCAATGCCAGCAAATAAATCTATAAAAGAAAAGTCAGCACTTTCAGGATCATCCGAATAAGGGCTTCTTAGAAGTGGAAATTCTGGTAGTTTTTTGATTTTAGCGCATTTAGATGGTGTGGGGAGATATTCTCCTGATTCCCATCCTCGAACTGTTAGCTCGCCAGTTTCTGACATGCCAAGAAGTTCAGCAAATGCTTTTTGTGTTAACCCAAGTCCTTCGCGCCTTTCTTGTATCCAACCACCTGCATCTAATATTTTATCAAGCATTATATGCTCCTTTTTGCTTTATTGTAGATGGTTTTGGTTAATTGGGTCAATAATATGATATCAAATATAAGTGTTCTTAAATGCAGGTAATCAAATTAATTTAAAGTTTCCATAGATTTTTATTTTTTTCTATTTAGTATCATTTAAATATATTTAACTTTATTGTCTTTACAAAATTATGGTGGTGGAAAAATGGAATTAGAATTAGCTGCTGAGGAATTATTTTATGAAATACAAAAAGAGGCTGAAATTACAAATGAAACACAACAAGAAATATTCTTTAAGCTTTATTCAGAAGCCGGGCGTGAAAATGGAGAGTTTGTTGACCTTCAACCTTGCTCTTCTTTAGCAGCTGATAATTCTTTTAGGATTGATGGATATTATTTAGATGTTTCTTCGCAAGAATTAATTTTGGCTATCTCCAACTTTCATCCAACAGGTGATCTAATTTCAATTAATAAAAAAGATGTAACTGACTGCTTTAGACATGCGGAAAAACTATTTGAAAATGCATTAGATAATAAATTTATTTCAGCATTGGAAGAGCAAAGCCCCACATTTCAAGTTGCACAATATATAAATGAAAATATTAATAAAATTAATCGTATTAAGTTTGTCTTATTATCAAATGCTCATCTCTCCATGCGTGGTGAATTGGTGAAAGCTGAAAAGGTAAATGGCTTTAGATTTGTTCGTACAGTGTTCGACTTAAAAAGATATACTGCTATTCTAAATTCTAAAAATGCTAATGATCCAATAACAATTGATTTTATGGAGAATGGGCTTGCTCCGCTTTCTTGCCTGAAAGTTTCAGGGTCTTCTGATAAATATGATTCATATCTTGCAGTTGTCCCAGGTATTTTACTCGCAGAAATATATAGAAAGTATGGAGCAAGATTATTAGAAGCAAATGTAAGAACATTTTTACAAGCTAGAACAAAAGTAAATCAAGGTATAATCAAAACAATAGCAGATAAACCAGAAAACTTTTTTGCATATAATAATGGGTTAACAGCAACTGCTGCTGAAGTTGAGGTCTCAAGTGATGGGACAAAGATTATTGGTATTGAAGACCTTCAAATAGTAAATGGTGGACAAACTACTGCATCTATTCTTTACGCTTCTGACGTAAAGAAAAGTGATTTAAATAAAATTTTTGTACAAATGAAACTTAGCAGACCAGTTCCTGATGGAAGAGAGGAGCTAACAAGAAATATTTCTCGATATGCTAATTCTCAAAATAAAGTTAGTGAAGCAGATCTGTTTGCAAGCAGTAAATTTCATATTCATATGGAGCAATTATCTAGAAGGATAATAGCGCCAGCAACAGATGATCAATTGGCTGGAACTAAATGGTTTTATGAAAGAGCCCGCGGGCAGTACCGAGATGAACAGGCCTATATGAGCAAATCTAAGCGTGACAAATTTCAAGCAGAATATCCCAAAAATCAATTGATTTTAAAGCCAGATTTAGCAAAATATGAAATGACATTTAATCAAAAACCAAACTTAGTTAGTAAAGGAGCTGGTGCATGTTTTTCTGCATTCGCTAAAGCTGTTGATGCTGATTGGACGGAAGATGCAAATAAATTTGGAGAAGCGTATTATAAAGATGCTATGGCACGTGCACTATTGTTTCGTTGGACTGATAAACATATTGCTAGTTCAGATTGGTATAAAGAAGACAGAGGTTATAAGTCTCAAATAATTACATATACGCTCTCGACGATACAAATGATTATCAAATCAAAAAAAATGCAGATAGATTTTAGATTGATTTGGAATTCGCAAACAGTTCCAAAGAAATTAATGGATGTAATTTCTGAACTTGCTCCTTTAGTTGGTGAATTTATTAAACAACCGCCTCCTGAAGTTAGAAATATTGCAGAATATTGTAAGCGAGAATATTGTTGGACGCATGTAAAGAAAAAATTTATGGATTGTTTTGATCCCGACTTAATAAGTGAGTGTTTAATATCAAAAAATGAAAGTGCGCTACTTCGTAGAGCTGGAATTAAGCTTCAAAAAACAGACAATGCAATTGAAGCACAAAGATTTGTTTATGAAAAATTAACAGAATGGCCGGAAATTTTAAATTTTGGCAGGATTAATAAATGTCTTTCACCTAATGAAGCAAATTTGATGGAAAAGGCTAGTAATAAAAATAAAATTCATAAAATTACTCAAGATTTTGAATTCTTGAAATTAATTGAGGCATATAATAAAGTTTTAATAGCAGGATACGGTGATTGAAATGAAGCAGATCAGTAATCCTCCTAATGCATCATCCATGATGGCTACGGCTCGTAGTTTTGGTAATTATGATTTGGCTGCGGCTTTTGCTGATTTGATAGATAATAGTATTAGTGCAAATGCTACAATAATTAATCTCATTGCTGATTACCGTGAGGGTAATAATTGTATTTTTAGAATACGAGATAATGGGTCTGGGATGAATAGAGATGAACTAGAGGTTGCAATGCGACCTGCAAGTAAGAACCCAGAAGAGACTAGAGATAAAAGCGATTTGGGTCGTTTTGGATGGGGGTTGAAGTCTGCTTCATTTTCGCAATGCAGAATACTAACTGTTATATCTCGGAAAGGCACAGAAATTAACGCTGCAAGATGGGATTTAGACAAAATTGATGATTGGTCTATGGGACAAGCCCAAGGAAACGATGCCGAAATTTTATTATCAGAACAATTTTTAGAAAATGGTACAGAAATTATTTGGGAAAACTGTGATAGAATAACTGAAGGGTTTTCTATTGAAGAAGATCGTTTTAATGAGCTTGTAATATCTGCAAAAAACAAATTATCATTGATATTTCATAGATTTATTGAAGCTAAATCAGGATCAAAAAGTAAGCTCCAACTTACTCTGAACGGTGTAGATTTAGAAGCGATTGACCCATTTTGTAAAAATAATCTTGCAACACAAGCTATAGATTCTGACACTTTAGATATAGATGGCAAAGAAATAAAAACTCAGGCTTATATTTTGCCTAATTATAATAAGCTTTCAGAGATAGAGTATAATATAGCAGGAGGTGAAGAGGGTTATTTAAGAAATCAAGGGTTTTATGTTTATAGAAACCAAAGATTATTAATCCATGGTACGTGGTTTAACCTTATAAAACATGGAGAACTATCAAAATTAGTTAGAGTTCAAATTGATATACCAAATAGTCTTGATGAAATTTGGAAGATAACAGTTGATAAGTCTGATGCTCAATTGCCTAGTAAATTAAGAAAACGAATGAAAAACCTTGTAGAGAATTTTAAAAACTCGTCTTCACGAGTAGTTCGAACAAAGGGTGCAAGGCTTGATAATGGTAGTGACGATATCTGGGAAAGGTATGTAAATAAAGGTACAACTAAATTTCAGATTAATAGAAAAAATATTTTAATATCTACATTCAAAAATAGATTTAAAGATGATCAAAACTTAATTGAAACTATATTTAAGTTGGTTGAAAGTCGCTTGCCATTTGAAACTATTGGTAAAGAAATAGCTATGGATCATATTAATGTTCTACAGGGTCATAGTACTCAAGATGATTTTAAAAATGTAGCAAAACCATTGATAAATCTATTAAAAAAAGAATTAGATATAAGTTCTGAAAATGAGTTAATAGATAAAGCCTTATCTAATGATGTTTTTAAAAGAGAAGAAGAAATAGTAAAGGAAATTATCCGTGACATCTTTAAATGAGAGTGATTTAAAAATCTTATGCCAATCGTTGAGTCAAGTTGTATTTAAAGAAATTGAAACTAAAGGAAAAATATCAAGAGATGATATAATTTCAATAGTAAAGAACCATCCATTTACGAAAATTCTTGAGAATAAAACTCAATTAAATGTAATAATTAGATACCTAGAAGCTAATCACCAAGTCGAACAAGAAACTGGATCAATAATAAAAGATGATGTCACGCCATGGTTAAATGGTAGAAAAGGGGATATTGATTTTTATTACTGGGGCAGACTAAAAAAAATGATACTTGCCGAGCAAACTCTGCCCATGTCGGTTTTAGCAAGGCTTGATGAAGTATCGGATCAAATTCTTGACTGTTGTGGTAACCCTAGTAATGAAGATTCGTGGGACTCAAGGGGAATGGTTCTTGGGCATGTTCAATCAGGTAAAACAACAAACTACTCAGCTTTGATAGCTAAGGCAGCTGATGCTGGATATAGAGTGATTATATTATTAGCAGGAATTACAAACTCTTTAAGAACACAAACTCAGCAACGTATTGATGAAAATATTATAGGCCGTAAATCAATATTTGGTGCTACTATAAGCGAACCACTAACAATTATGAAATATACAGAAAATCGAAACAATGAAAGAAAACCTGATATTGGTACTTCTAGGGCGGATGATTTTAAAAAAGACCTTGTAGCTACAGAAACTCCACTTGCTTCATTAAAAGAACCAAAAATATTTGTTATCAAGAAAAATAAAGCAGTGCTGGAAAATCTTGGAGAATGGTTGAAAGACCAACATTCACCCAATTCAAAAATTAAACAACCACTACTAATGATTGATGATGAAGCAGATAATGCCTCTATCAATACTGCTAGTGATATAACTTTGCCCACGACAATAAATCGCTTAATGAGAAATATTTTAAGTCATTTTGATAGGTCAACTTACATTGGATATACCGCAACTCCATTTGCAAATATATTCATTGAACCAAATACTGAAGAAGATATGGATAATGAAGATTTATTTCCAAGAAATTTTATTAAAAGTTTAGACCCACCATCGAATTATTGTGGTGCAACAAGAATTTTTTCTGAAAAAGGTGATTTAAGAAAAAATATGGTGGTATCAATCGATGATTATAATGATTTTTTCAACCAATCACACAAGAAAACGCATGATCCAAAAGCTTTGCCGCCCTCATTAAAGAAAGCAATTAGAGGTTTCATATTGGCTAAAACAATTCGCCATATAAGGGGTGATGGCGCCAAACATTGCTCCATGATGGTAAATGTTAGTAGATTTAATGACGTGCAGGATAAAGTGGAAGGGTTAACATATGATTACCTTGAGAAATTAAAAAACTCTATTGAGATGAATGCTAGGAAAGAAGTACTTACTGATAAAAATATCATAGATTTAAAGAATACATTTGAAGACATATATGGCCACACTAAAGAAGATTGGAGTGACATTACCAAATCTATAGTGCAAGCCGTTAAGACTATTGTTGTCAGTATAGTAAACGGTAAAAAGTCTGGAAATCTTGACTATGAAGGACAGAAAGAGCATGGACTTCATGTTATAGCGATTGGTGGATTAGCACTTTCGCGTGGACTTACACTTGAGGGGCTTTGCTCTACATACATTCTTCGGCGAGCTGGTGCATATGATACATTGATGCAAATGGCTCGGTGGTTTGGTTATAGAGGAGGTTATGAAGATTTGTGCAAGCTTTATTTACCGCAGGAATCAATTAAGCACTATGAAAAAACTTCTGAAGCCATTGAAGAACTGAGAGATGAATTAAAAAAAATGAATGATGCCAAAGAAACTCCAAAAGAATTTGGTTTAAAGGTACGTCAAAGCCCTACGGGTATAAAAATTACAGCAAATAATAAGATGAGAACTGCTGAAGAATTTAGAGCATCTGCAAATTATTCTGGTAGATATATTCAAGCACACTCTATTCGTAATGATAAAAGATTAAATTTAGATAACATACAAAGAGTTAAAAACTTAATTGCAAATACGAATTTTGATTATAACAATGCTGAAAACAATATGAAGCAAACATACTTTACAGATAAAACTTTTTCCTCAGAAGATATATGCCGATTTTTAGTGGATTTTAATTTTCCAGAAAATTTATTTGATCTAACAAGATTTGGAAATTCTTCACTTTTAGTAGATTACATCAGATCCTGTAACAAGCATAATAAATTAACAGATTGGGATGTGTGTATCCAATCTAGAGATTCACTTGCTGAAAATGCTACTAAGCCAATAAGTGATTGGATAGATGAGGAGATAAACCCTCTTAATAGAGGAACTATGGCTCTCAGTGATGATCAAAGAAATATATTATTTACTGGTAGTTCTGCAGTTGGTGACGTTCGAACACCATCACTTGGTTTGACTAGAATTCAACTGGATGCGGCTGATCAAATACTAAGTGAAAAAAACAATTACAAGCGTAAAGAAAATGTTTTTAGTCTTGTACGAACAAAGCCAATGCTAATTTTATTACCAATAGTTGGAGGTACTGAACAGTTTAGAAAAACATATCCAGAAGATAATCTATTTGTATCTCTTGCTTGTTGTATTCCCAAAACTACCAACGTAAAATTAGAATCTAAAACTTATCAAACAAACTCAGTATTCAGAGATCAATTGAAATTTAAGTTTGATTTGGAAACTGATGATGATGAAAGTGTTTTAATATGAAACTTGATAAATTGAAAAATCCATGGGAAAAATTGACTGTGCCTGTTGGTGTTGGAAAATATGCATCTCAGTTGGTTAGTGCAGACCATCCCTGTGACTTTTATTGGGCTATTGATAAATATGGTAAATATTCATTTAGGTTTATGGATGTATTTGAATTAGAAAAATTGCCAAATTACAAAGCAATGAGTGGTGTAGAGGTAGATATTGGAAATGCTGATGACGGTAGGCAGCATATTTCTTTAGTACTTGAAAATTATGAAAACAAACAATTATTTTATTTTCTTTGTTTAAGTTTATTATCTTCTACAAAAAAACTAGATAATGAGCCTGCAATTGCAATAGCAACGATTACAATTAATCACTTAGCAAACTGGCAATCAATGTTAAAAAATCAATCTGATAACATGTCAGATAATAAACAAATAGGTTTGTATGGTGAACTCATGTTATTAAATGATCTTTACTTCTCGAACCTAAAGCCAGATCAAGCTATTGACGCTTGGGTTGGTCCGGAAGGTCATGAGCAAGATTTCTCATTCTTGAATGTACTTTGTGAAGTCAAAACATCAAGGGCTTCGAAAGATTCAAGAATAAATATATCATCAATTGAACAACTTGACCCAATATCTGGTGATATAATTCTTGTTCACCAAACGGTTTCAGTTTCTGATGAGAATAAACCAAGAAGTGAAACCTTGAACGGTTTAGTTGATAAAATTACAGCAATTTTAGAAGAGAAAGCTCCTCAATCATTAGATCGATTTTATATGTTGTTAAATAAAATGGGTTATGAACCAAAACCTGTATATGATAAAAAATCCTATGTTATTGTAACAAGAAAAATTTATGAAGTTAAAGACGATTTCCCTCGATTGGTAAGAGAGGATGCTAAGCCTGGCATTGAAAAAGTTTCATATTCTATAATAATTGAAAACTGTCGAAATTTTGAAATAGATATAAAGGATGGGGCTAAAAGAATATTAGGAGGGGAAAATTATGCAATTTTAGACCCAATCAAAATACCAATTGAAGAGTTGATTTATTTTGATGAAAATAAATCTTTAGAATTTAAGGCTTCGCTTAGATTTTGTTTTAGAGAGGGGAAAAATAAACCTTATATCGAAGATAATATTGTAAAAGCAGTAGCAGGCCTCTCAAATAATGATGGTGGACAACTGATCATTGGAATTCAAGATGCACCTAGAGAAGTATTAGGCTTGGAAAGTGATTTTTTAACATTACATAATAGGGATAAATTTGAAGATCATCTTACAAATATACTGATTAACTCATTTCAGGAAACGCATGTTTCAAAAAATATTCTAATAAATTTTGTAGAAATTGACGATAAAGAAATTTGTATTGTTAACATAAAACGAGCTGTGAGTGTTCGATATGTTGACACTAGAGATAAAAATGGAAATCTATCTAAGAAATTATATACAAGAATAAACAACTCAACCCGCGAAGTACCGATAGATGAGGTTGCTAGCTTTGTTGATAATTGGTAAAATTTGATCATAAAAGCTATTAACTTTTAGGAATATTATCAGTCCAGAGTGCTTCTATTCCTGAATTTTCTTCCATTGCCAAGTCTAAATCATCGTCGTTCGCAATGTCCCAACTCCACATTATTCCTGTTTGAAGACCCCACTCATCATCTAACCAATTATCTAAAGCATCATTAGTAACTGTTTCTTTAATCATAACCTCTATCCAGGCTTCGGCTCGGATTGATGGCAGTGGATCATCAGAAAATTGTACGCCAGAAATTTTTATTTTCGAAGCAATGAATTCACCATAATTACTGTCATCAAAGTAATTTTCCCAATCGCTGAAGTTCTCTGCTATGAAATTACAGTTTATGAAATTGGAAACTAAATTGCAGAGTTCTTCTGTGTTCTTGCCGCCATTACTATTCCATATTTTTTTTGCCTGATGGATCTCATCAGGAATTAGGTTTTCATCAGGATAATCTGAAATAGTGAACCAGTTTACATTTGTGTATATAATCTTTTTATCCATAATGTTTCCCTAAGACCGTTAATGGTATTTTTTTAGTTTAGTTTCTATTTGGCAATATTAGTCAGAACTAATAATAATTTATAAAGTGCGTATGTATCTCGTTTGCAGTATTCGGACAAATCATTCCAAAGATCATTTACTAATGATTTTTCCAAGTTGCCTTTTACGAATGATGAGTATTGCCGCATTGCATCACCACCATTTCCAATCTCTAGATCAGCGTAATCGAGGTCTGTAAATGCTGGTAAAACACTTTTTAAAGAGACCGATCCTTCTTGATGTGGATGGTATAACCAGCGTTGCTTGAATGGTGTCATCAAATCTATAATTCTTGAATTAATCGCCTCTAGTGCGTCTTTAAACTCTGGAAAATCACGGGCTAATTCATTATTGCGTGCAATCTCAAATGACTGGTTGTAAACTAATATACTTCCTTTTGTTCCACATAATGTTATTAATTTTTTTATTAACTCATATCTTGGATCATCCATGTCTTTATGAATGTATTCAAAATGATTTGGTTCTTCGTTAGAGGTTTCTTGTATATGTAGCGAAAATTGAAAAGGTATTTGTTGAAATGGCCTTGTGTCTTGGAAAATTGGTATTGCTTGGGCTATTGTTTCATAATCAAAAAAGTGAATAGGGTATTTCAAGTCCTCTAAAAAATTTAATATCTTTTCTTCTTCAACTTTTGTTTTTCCACTGAAGTAGCTGGTTAAGTCGATGTTTTTAAGTCCACTTGGATATAACTCTAGGGGTAGAGTTTCAAGAGTGGCGCCATGATCTCGTTCAATGATTTCAGCCTTTTTCTTCTGAAAAATATTATAAACT
>Ga0209199_1004142_pt1 | contig 13573 bp, 13 predicted proteins | sample COGITO_mtgs_1105_7_FD_184805 | JGI IMG/M metagenome (GOLD analysis project Ga0209199, IMG submission 184805) | Pelagic marine microbial communities from North Sea - COGITO_mtgs_110523 (SPAdes) (version 2) | ecosystem: Environmental > Aquatic > Marine > Epipelagic ...
TGCCACTTCTGCTTTGTTTACTGATTTGTAATCAGTAGGTCCGCGGTTCGAGTCCGTGTGGGGGCACCATTTAAATCAATAACTTAGAAGATAATTGCCTAAATCCAGCATTGCGTTGGGTTACAAATGGGTTACAAAAAACTACCGGTTGATGACCAATCAGGCCCTATTGGGTGCGCTTAGGCGAGCCAAAACTTACACCTCATTTCGAACTGAAGCCTTGTTTAGCGCTGTAACTATGGCGCAGCGTCTGATGTGCAGATATTTGACCGCTGGAAAGTAGGGGTTACTGCGGCTAATCCCTAAAGTTGAGCAGCAGGACCTAGGACCGGCACCCTTTGTTGTAGCGCCCCGCGTCTCGGACCACGGGCCTTTAGTGTTAGCGTTGTAGATTCATTTGGGGGTGGTTTTGTTTGCCACCACCAACTGAGGAAGCAGACATCGCTTTCGCCAAGCACTAACGGCTGCTTTGCGGGGCGGTTTCAACCGGTCGAACTGAACTTTCGCTGCGGCTGCGCTAAAAGCCGCTTTGTGTGCTTCGCAACAGCAGCGTCCTCCATCTTGGATGGGAAAGAGAAAATTGCCTGCTCCGGAGGCCGCACCTTTTTGCTGATCTCATCGAAAGACACTTGCGCCATCAATTAGATGGCATGCTGATCCATGGGCACGCTCGCCTTCAAGGCAAGTCTAAAGATCTTGTCTCGTAGCCAAATGTGGAGCGGTGAATTGTTCAGTCGTGCTGGCCAATAAAGGTTTATTTGGGCAGTTGCGTGAACAGGACAAGAGCGCAGCGCAAACCGTGGCTTGAACTGACGTGCAATCCGGGACGGCATTGTCACCACCAGATCGGTGTTAGGCACCAACAGCCCCACATCTTCTGGATTGGCCGTACTCGCCATCGGTTTGATGTCATGTCCCAAATCTTTCAGCATTTTACGAAACGGAGGGTGCCACCTTTGACCATAGTGGATGATCATATGCGCGGCAGCGGCAAACCGTTCAAGTGTCAGATCCCCTTGGGCAAGATCATTTTCTGGATCCATCAAGCAAACGTAGGGGTCCTCTAGCAAGAACTTCCCATAAATTCCGCTTTCATTGATCGCGACCGGGGACAAGGCCATGTCGGCACTTCCGGCAAGCAAATGTTGCTTGGCGTCGGTAAAGCCGGTGATCAAGTCGATGTTAATGCTCGGTGCTTCGGTGCGGATTTCCTGTACGAACCGGGGCAAGATCACAGAACGCGACAGATACGTCGCTGAGATTGCCAGCGTGGCTTTCACAGTGGCCGGTTCAAACTCTTCTGGTTGAGAAGCATGTTCAATCTCCGACAGGATGCGTTCTGCGGTTTTGACGATACTGACACATCTGTCTGTTGGTGAAATTTGGTTGCCTTGTCGAACGAAGAGCGGGTCAGAGAAAGATTTTCGCAGCCGGTCAATCGTATAGCTGACGGAAGACTGCTTGATGTTGAGCGCTTCTGCAGCGGCTGTGAAGGATCGCAGTCGATAGACCAACTCAAGCGTTTCTAATGCGGCAAAGTCCAAACCGCGCAGGGCTTCATTCATGATATTGCGCTTTCAAGATATGTTATCGAATTTATCTATAACTTATATCTAACCCATGGGTGTTGTCTATTGAAGAGGTGGGTGTCAAGCTGCCCCAACTGTTTTGCCAAGGAGATGAACATGGGAAAGTTTGTGATCGCGCCGCATATGCGCCTGCACGAGTGGATCGCCGTCGAGAAAGGTTATTTCGATGAAGTTGGTCTGGACTATGAGCTTGAAGAGCAATTGACGTCAGCTTTGGGGGATCGCCATGACCTGGGTGACCGCGTTGGCGCGTATCAGACCTTTGAAAAAGGGCGGACCTGTGATGTGAGTTCGGCCTGCCATTGGACGGTGAACGTGGCCGCTGCATCTGGACACGGCAAGCTTTATGCGAACGCCTATTCGGTATCTCCTTGCGGCATATTCGTGCCCGCCGACAGCCCGATCAAGGGCCCCGAAGATTTGGCAAATGTGCCGATCTCAGTCGGGTTTCAGTCGGGCAGCCACTATTCCACGATCCAAGCATTAGAGCCGTTCTTGTCCCACAATGAGATCAACCTCAGCTTTGCAGATGGTCTATTGTTCAAACGCATGGAGAACCTGATTGATGGGGCGGCCCCGGCCGTCAGCCTGTTCAGCGGGCCTTACTATTTCATGGAGCAATTGGGCTTTCGAAAGGTGCTCGACACATCGTTCATGATGGCGGCAATGGTTGCCGAGGACGCTGACCTAGAGGACGTTGAAAAGTACTTCAAAGCGCTCCGCATGGCGCAAAAGGACATTGACCTACGTCAGGAACTGTACACGCATTACTACCGCGATGAATTTCCCGAACGGTTCCGCGACCAGATGGATACGCGGTTGTTTGGACCCGGTGAGCGTATCGTTTTTGAGCCCTATTCCCGTGAGATTTTTGATGAATCCCGCGAGTGGATTGCAGAGCGCAATATTTTTGAAGATGGCCTTGGTGAGCTGTCATATGGCGAGGCGATAGTTGCGCCAAAAGTCGCGGAGGCGGTTCTTTAGGAAACCACCCTTAAACGAATTACTTAACAAATGCATTGATTAAAGGGGCAGAGTCGATGCACCATCCGTGGTTAAGGCCTTCCGACCGCTAACGAGTCGATATCGTAACGGGCCAACTGCCACACTAAACCAGGGAGAGAACTATGTTGAGAAGAAGTGTATTAGGCCTTGCCGCTGCACTGGCTGTCGCCGCAACGTCTGCGTTTGCAGAGGGCACGATCAAAGTCGGTGCCATCGCGCCAAAAACAGGTCCACTTGCCGGCGGTGCTGTTGTCACCCAATGGCCTAACGTGCGCCTGTGGGTAGAGCAGGTCAACGCGCGTGGCGGTCTTAATGTCGGCGGCGAGATGATGACCATCGAGCTGATCGAATATGACGACAAGACCAACCCTGGCGAGCACATCAAGCTGGCGCAGCGCCTTGCCGAGCAGGACAAAGTCGACTTTGTTGTTGCCCCATATGGTACCGGTTTCAACATCGCGACAGCGCCAATCTACGGCCGCTACGGCTATCCGATGATTGCCGTCTCAGCGATCACCGACAAGGCGGATGAGTTGACTGAACGCTATGACAATCTGTTTTTCACGCTTGGCACCACAACTGCATTCGTGGATGGCGTCAAAGAGATTTTGGTGGAGCAGCGCGAAGCCGGTGCCATTGGGAATAAGATTGCGATGGTCAATGTGGCTGATGCCTTTGGTATCGAACTGGCAGACCTTGCGCGCGAGATTTTCACCGCAGAAGGGTTTGAGCTGGTCTACGACAAATCATACCCCCTCGGTACGCCTGACTTAAGCCCTATTATGAAAGGTGCCAAGGCATCCGGTGCAAAGGCCTTTGTAGCGTGGTCCTATCCGCCAGACAGCTTTGGTCTGGCCGAGCAGGCGATTATCGAAGACTTGGATGTGAATTTGTACTACTCAGCTGTGGCGACGAGTTTCCCGGCGTTCAAAGGGGCGTATGGCAACAAGATCAACAACGTTTTAGGGGCCGGTGGCACCAATGTGGATGATCCCAAAATCGCGGAATACCGCAAAGCGCACAAGGACATCACAGGCGACACAGCCGACTATTGGGCCTCGGCCAACACCTATGCGTCGTTGCAAATTCTGGAACAGGCGATTGTCGGTGCGGCAACATTAGATCGGAATGTGGTGACGCAGTACATCAAGGACAACTCTTTTGATACTGTGATGGGCACGCTTAGCTTTGAGAACCAAGTGAGCCATACGTATTGGTCTGTGGGTCAGTGGCAGGACGGCGTTTTCCGGGGTGTCAAAGGCAGCAATGTCGATGGTGCTGTGCCCGTGCGCACAAAAGCAGGTTGGTCCGAATGATTTTTGCGGTAGGGCGGGTTTAACTCCGCCCCATGGCTGCTTATTATGATTGATATTCTCGTCTCTGGACTGTTGTTGTCAGGTACCTACGCGCTGGTCGCGATGGGGTTGAACCTGCAATACGGCGTGGCCCGCATCATGAACCTCGCCAACGGAGAGGTTCTGGTTCTAGGCGCGCTTGCCTCGTTCTGGCTTTACTCAACTGCGCAGGTCAGCCCGCTGCTGACGGCCATTCTGGTCATACCTGTTAGTTTCATCGGCAACTGGTTGATCTATCGCTTTTTACTTACACCTCTTGTGCGGCGCTCTAAAAGCAAAGGCGCGCTGGAGGTCGACAGCATCCTTGCGACCTTTGGCATGTCGTTCATTATCATTGGTGTGATGGTGTCAATCGAGGGTGGGTTCTTTGCCTATAAATACCTCAGCATCCCCATTTCGATCATCGGGTCTACCACGTCATTGAGCCGTCTTGTGGCCTTTTTGGTGGCTGCGGCAATTGGCTTGGCCCTGTATCTCTGGCTCAACCACTCGCGCACTGGCGTTGCCGTACGCGCGGTGTCCGTTTCCACCGAAGCCTCTGGCTTGGTGGGCATCAATGTGCCGCGTATATCCGCGTTGGCCTTTGCGTTGGGCGGCGCGATCACAGTTGTCGGTGGTGCGCTTATCTCAACGTTCATCACGCTTGATGCCTCGATCGGCGTCGTTTTCACGCTCAAAGCGCTGATCATCGTAATCATGGGCGGTGTTGGTGATATCCGCGGGGCCATTGTCGCTGCTGTGATCCTTGGGTTGGTTGAAACGGCAGTCGCGACGTTAATTGACCCCGGCCTTACGCTGGCCGCCGCCTACTTCATTTTTGTTCTGATCTTACTGTTTCGCCCACAAGGCCTGTTCGGAAAGGCTCCGGCATGAAACCGGCAAGCTGGCAGGAATTGATTTGGGCGCTGGTGATTGGCGTTTTAGCGGCTTTCTGGCCGATGGTGGCGAACCCATATTGGCTTGGTCTGGGCGTCGATACGATGATGTATGTCGCACTAGCGACCTCTTGGGCGCTGTTCTCTGGTCCGACCCACTACATATCTTTAGCGACGGCTGCGTTCTTTGGTGTTGGTGGCTTTATGGTCGGCTCGGGGATGAGCGATTACGAGATGTCGTTCTGGGTTATGGCTGCTGCGTCCTCTATAGTAGGGGCGATCCTAGCGGCGCTGATCGGATTGGCCACGCTACGCCTGTCGGGGGTATACTTTGTGATCTTCACGCTGGGATTGGCCGAGATGATCCGCAATCTGGTGTCTTGGGTGCAAAACAATTTCCTTGGGTCACGTGGGCTATATGTGTTGACCGATTTCCGTGACCAACATCTTTATTGGATGCTGTTGGTGGTGGCGGGTGCCGTCTATCTACTGGGCTGGTTTGTCAGTCGCTCACGCCTAGGGTTTTCGCTGAGGATTATCGGCGGGGACGAAACGGTTGCGAAACATGTTGGCATAAACACAGCGACCTCCAAGGTGATCCTGTTCACCACGACTGGCTTTTTTGCATCCCTCGTTGGTGCCATTATCGCACCTCGATGGAGCTACATCGAGCCCAATCAAGTCTTCTCCCCTCAGCTCAGCTTTTTTGTCGTGATCATGGCCCTCCTTGGTGGGTCAGGCCGATTGTGGGGGCCGCTGGTCGGCGTGATCCCGTTCCTACTAATCTGGAACTGGGTCGACACGGCCTTTCCAAACCAATCCATCCTTGTGTTGGGCATCGCGTTTTTGGTCATCGTCTACGCCCTGCCTAACGGCATGGTGGGCCGGTTTGAACAGTTGCGCGAACGGATGCGGGGGCGGTCATGAGACAGTCAGGCGCAGTTCTTTCAGTTAAAGGCGTCACTAAACGGTTTGGTGGTTTAGTGGCGGTTTCCAACATGTCCTTCGACGTGGCCGAGAATGAAATGGTGGGGGTGATTGGGCCCAATGGCTCTGGCAAGACGACAATGATGAACATGATCTCTGGTGCGTTCAAACCCACAGAAGGACGCATCGCGTTAAAAGGCCGTGTAATCTCTGATTTACCGCCACAAAAGATCGCGCGCGAGGGGATCGGCCGCACCTTCCAACTTGTGCGCCTGCTGCCAGGGTTGTCAGTGCTGGAAAACGTCATGGCCGGTGCGGTGTTCGGCCATCGCCGCCGCTGGGGTCGCGAGGCAGAAGATTTTGCCCACGTCCTGCTGGATCGCGTTGGCCTGGATGCCATGTCCCACGCGCCGGTGTCTGCGTTGACGTATATTGACCAAAAGCGCGTGGAACTTGCGCGCACATTGGCCGGAGAACCGCAAGTTTTGCTGCTTGATGAATGGTTGGCGGGGTTGAACCCAACTGAATTAGAAACGGGGATTGAGCTTATCCACGCCCTGCGCGACGAGGGCCGCACGGTTGTGATGGTAGAACATGTGATGGATGCGATCCGGTCGTTGTGTGACCGCTGTGTGGTGATGTCTTCGGGCGAAAAGATCGCCGAGGGCACGCCCGATCATGTGCTTAGCGACCGTGAAGTGATCCGGGCCTATCTGGGGGATGACGATGCTTGAAGTCAGTGATCTGTCTGCGGCTTATGGCCAACACCCCGCGTTAAACGGGGTCAGCTTGAACATCGAACCGGGCGAGATTGTTGTGATCTTGGGTGCAAACGGTGCGGGTAAATCAACGCTGTTGCGTGCGATTTCGGGAATTTGTGAGGGCAAGGTTTCAGGGCATGTGACGCTGGATGGAACGTCGCTGGTCGGACAAAGTGCGGACCAGATTGTTGAACGTGGTGTGGCGCTGGTGCCTGAGGGGCGTGGGATCTTTGGCGATTTGACGGTCAAAGAAAACCTGATGCTGGGGGCCTTCGCCAAACGTGCCCGCGACGCGGAACGCGATAATCTGGATCGGGTGCTGGAGCTGTTCCCAAAGCTGGGTGAACGCCAAGGCCAGATCGCGCGCACCATGTCCGGCGGAGAACAACAAATGGTTGCGATTGGGCGCGCGATGATGTCTGCGCCAAAGATTTTGATGCTGGATGAGCCTTCTCTGGGATTGTCGCCATTGCTATGCAAAGAGCTGTTCCAGAACCTGTCACATGTCAAAAGCCTAGGCATCGGTGTGCTATTGGTCGAACAAAACGCCAAGCAAAGTCTCGCAATTTCGGACCGTGGGTATTTGTTGGAAAACACCCAGATCACAGCATCACAAACTGCTACTAAGCTAGCGGGGGACCCTGCCGTTCAGGCCGCTTATCTTGGCGCAGGGAGCAAAACGTCAAAGCGGGCTGTTGCAAACCCGTCGCCATCCACGCCCACGGCAACGGCTCCTTTCCGAAGCGACCGTGACGCGACCCCACGCCGCACGGCAGAGCAACAAATCGGTGGTTCGATTGATGACCTTGTAAACACCGCCACACGTACCTCAGCTGAAACGCCACGCCAACCTGCCAGAGAGATTGCGCAGGCCGCAAACAAGCTGGCATCAGATCGCATTTCAGTCGTGCTGAAGGATATTGAGGCCGCCGCAAAGGCTGCCCGAACCCGCCGCGCGCCTGAACGTCGTACCTCTGTCAAACCGACAACAACACCCTCTGCACCACCGGCAGAAGGCCCGCCACCTGTCATCGAAATCTATCGCAAACCTCGCGTTGAAGTGTACCGCCGCCGCCCCTCGGGGCAGTTTGAAAGGAATTGATCATGCTCGACTCTGCCAATACCGCGCCCAATATGAAGGGTCTGTTTATCAACGGTGAGTGGCATCAGACCACACGCCAGTTTGATGATGTGAACCCCTCGGACGACACTTTGTGGGCGCGTATCCCTGACGCAAATGGCAGTGATGCAAAGCGAGCCATTGATGCCGCCGCTGCCGCCTTTCCTGAGTGGTCCGCTTTGAAATTTCAGGACCGCGCGGAATACATGCTGAAAATCGCTGGAGTGATCGAAAAGCGTGCTCCAGATTTCATTGCCGCCGCGCAATCTGAGGGCGGCGGATGGCATGGCAAGGGCGTCTATGAGACCAAGGTCATGCCAGAAATGCTTAAGGCGGCCGCTGCGATGTGCTACGCGCCGATCGGGGAAATTCTGCCCTCGCTCAATGGCAAGGTATCTACGGCAGTGCGTTTTCCGATGGGCGTGATCGCGGTGATCAGCCCGTGGAACATGCCCGGTATTCTGGCCACGCGCCCGTTCTCAGTACCGCTCGCGATGGGCAACACGATTGTATTGAAACCCTCCGAGGAAACGCCTTGGCTGGGCGGGTTATTCTTTGCCGAAGTCATGGAGGAAGCAGGCCTGCCGCCCGGTGTGTTCAACGTGGTGACCTGTTCGCGCGACAGCGTGGCAGAGGTTGGCGATGAACTGGTCGACAACCCATCGGTCAAAGGCATCGCCTTTACCGGGTCCGCAGCGGTGGGGCGCAGGATTGCGGCCAAATGCGGAGCGCATCTCAAGAAGGCCTGCATTGAGCTCGGCGGCAAAGACAGTCTGTTGGTGCTAGAAGACGCGGATATGGAGCGCGCCACCTCGGCGGCCAGTTTCGGTGCCTTCATGCATCAGGGCCAAATCTGCATGAGTGTGGAAAAGGTACTGGTGCAAGAAAAGGTCTATGACACTTTCCTCAATGGGTTTGTCGCCCGTGCTTCGCGCCTGAAAACGGGCAATGTCGCGGATAAGACCAACGTGATCGGCCCACTGATCAATGACAAACAGGCCGCTCGTGTAAAACATCAGTTGGAGGATGCGGTGGCCAAGGGCGCAAAGATCGCCTTGGGTGGCGGTGTTAATGGGCGGTTTGTTGAACCCACAATCGTGACCCATGTGACCCCCGACATGGACATCTGGCGCGATGAAACCTTCGGCCCTGTGGCCGTCGTGGTCCCGTTCCGCGATGACGCAGAAGCTATCGCGATGAACAATGACACCGAATACGGTTTGTCCTCTGGCATCATCACTGCAGACGAGAACCGCGCCACCGAAATCGCGGCTCGGCTTGAGACCGGCATGTGCCACGTCAACTGCGCAACAATCAACGATGAGGCCCACGCGCCCTTTGGCGGCTCTAAGGCCAGCGGCCTTGGACGTTACGGCGGACGCTGGTCGCTTGAGAGCTTTTCCGAAACGCGCTGGATCACTTTTGATCGTGGCCAAAAACCCTTCCCACCGGTGTTTTGAGTATGAAAGATATCGTCAAAGGCAAACGCATTGTTGTAACTGGTACTTCTTCAGGGATTGGGTTGGAAACTGCCCGTGTCCTGTCTGAACAAGGTGCCGAGGTTATCGGCGTTGATGTGAACAAACGTTTTGACTACGTGGACGAGTTTTACCGCGCAGATCTGTCTGACCCGCGCACCATCGACGCCCTCATCGATGTGCTGCCCGATAACATCGACGGGCTGGTCAACAACGCTGGTCTGCCGCCAACGCAGCCTGCTAACCGACTGCTACTGGTCAATTGGTTGGGCCTCAAACGACTGACCTATGGGATAATCCCGAAATTGGCTGATGGCGCGAGCATTGTGAACCTCGCCTCACTTGCCGGGCATGGTTGGCCCAAAGCCTTGGATGCGATCAAGGCAGCTGAGCACATGGATTACAACAATGTCGATGAGTTCATTGAGCGTTGGAAGGTGTCGTCCGAGGGCGGCCGCAGCTATTTCTTTTCCAAAGAACTGCTGATTGTGTGGACCATGCAAAACCGCTGGACTTGGCGCGATCGTGGCATTCGCATGAACGTGGTCAGCCCCGGACCTGTGGACACGCCCATTCTGCCTGATTTCATCAAGACGCTGGGTGAGCGTGCCACCGAAGATCGCAACACAATGGATCGCCCCGGCACACCCGAAGACATCGCCCCCGTGATCATGTTCCTGCTGTCTGACATGACGCAGTGGATCCGGGGTTTCAACATTCAAGCCGACGGCGGCATGGCGTCAAATCTGACCTGCCGCGCGCACGGTCTTTAGGGAGGAATAGAAGATGGGCATTATTGGCTGGATCATTCTCATTGTTATCATTGCGGTTATCGTCATAGCACTTGCTGCGTGGTGGTATGAACGCGCCACCAACGAGGTCAGTTTGCTGCGCACAGGTGTTGGTGGGCGACGGGTGGTGATCAACGGCGGCGTGCTTGCCATTCCCTACTTCCACGAGGTTTCAAGGGTGAACATGGCGACCTTGCGGTTGGATGTGGATCGCCGTGGAGACTCCTCACTGATCACCCAAGACCGCATGCGTGTGGATGTGGGGGCGGAATTCTACGTCTCCGTCAGCCCCACTGAAGAGGCGATCACCAGTGCCGCTCAGACGCTTGGCAAACGCACATTTCAGCGCGACGAATTACGCAGCCTATTAGATGGTTTGATGATCGACGCCCTGAGTTCAGTCGCCGCACGGATGAGCATGGATGAGCTGCATGAAAACCGTGCGCAGTTTGTTAGCGAAGTGCGCGATGGTTTGAAAGACACGCTGGTGCGGTATGGTTTGCAGTTGGATTCCGTGTCCCTGACCGCGTTGGATCAGACTCCGTTTGCAGCGCTGGATGAAAACAACGCTTTTAACGCCGTGGGTATGCGCAAATTGGCTGAGGTCATTGCCAAGTCCAAAAAGGAACGTGCTGAAATTGATGCCGATAGCGAGGTATCCGTGCGCCGTGCAGGCATGGAAGCCGCGCGTAAACGGTTAGAAATTGACCTCGAAGAACGCCGCGCTGAGATCGCCCAGCAACAAGAGATTGAAACACTGGCCGCAGCCCAAATAGCTGAGATTGCCAAGCAAAAAGCGGACAGCGAACGCTCAGCAACCAAGGCCAGGATTGACATGGAGCGTTCGATCCAAACGGCAGAAGTTGAACGCGAGCAAGCGCTCAGCATTGCTGAACAAGACCGCCAGATTGCCGTCGCAGCCAAAAGCCAAGAAGAAAGCCGTGCACAAGTCGAAGCCGATGCAGCACGCGGGGATGCCGTCAAAGCGTCCGAAGCGGTTGAGACCATCCGGGCGATGGCCCAAGCAGAGCGGCGTTTGGAACTGTCCCGGATCGCGGCCGAAGCAGAGGCTAAGACCACGGCGGTCCGCGCCGCCATTGCTGCGGAAAGTGATAAGGCTACGGCCAAAGATAAGGCGGCTGCACGTCGTGAAGCTGCCGAAGCGGAGAAGGCTGTCAAATTGGCGGAAGCAGATGCGAAACGCGCGAATATTGAAGCCGAAAATTCCCGTACAGATGCGCTGGTCGCGATGGAACTCGAAATGGCTCGATTGGTAGCCATGCCCAAGATCGTTGGCGAGATGGTGAAGCCTGCCGAAAAAATCAAATCGATCAACGTCAATCATGTCACTGGTTTGGGTGGTTCTGGTGGAGATTCAGGCCCAAAATCCCCTGTGTCATCCGCCATGGACTCAATCATGGAGATGGCCGTGCAGTACCCGATGCTCAAAAAGATTGGAGATCAGATGGGCGTGACGCTGGACGAAACTTTGGACCCAAAGAAGCCAAAAGATAGCTAAGAGCGAAATTATCCGATATTCAGACGGTAGCGGTCGACGACCGCCAAATCGTGTTTGATTACCCGTTTTCTGGAGGCGGCAAAAAGTCAACTTCGTGCCATGCAGACAGGCGGGCCAATTCAACTGGATCCGTAACACCGTCCAAGTGCTGGAAAGGCTCTGTCAGATTAAACTTGCTTGAAGCGGGCAGGGCTAATTTGTAACCATGCCTAATGACAAAACATTCTCCATTTCGCTAGTTTAAAACCAGTCCTGAAGTCATTCGTCTTGCAGTAATGATGTACGTTCGATTTCCGCTTTCGCTCCGTAATGTGGAGGACCTTCTTCATGAACGGGGTGTAGATGTAAGTCATGAAACGATCCGGTTCTGGTGGAACCGCTTCGGGCCAATGTTTGCATCAGAGATTGCTAGAAAAAGATGTAAGCAGGCACGCAGTCATTCCAATTGGCAGTGGCACTTTGATGAGGTCTTTGTGAAGATCAACGGTGAACGGTACTACCTTTGGCGGGCTGTAGATCACGAAGGTGAAGTTCTGGAAAGTTATGTGAGTAAGCGCCGAGATCGCAAAGCTGCGTTGAAATTCATAAGGAAATCTATGAAGCGCAATGGCCAGCCTAGAATTATAGTAACAAACAAACTGCGGTCCTACCGCGCAGCGATGGTGATCATAGGAAATGCTGATCGGCAGGAAACCGGCCGCTGGGTAAACAACAGAGCTGAGAACTCTCATTTGCCATTCAGGCGACGAGAGAGGGCGATGCTAAGATTTCGACGAACGGCAACGTTACAGAAATTCGTCTCGGTCCATGCGTCTATTCAGAACCATTTCAATAAGGAACGCCATCTCTATTCACGTACTAATTTTAAGCTAAACCGTGCCACTGCCCTCGCTGAATGGCGTCAACTACTGAGCGCATAGATTTCGATTGCCCCATCAATCTGATGTTTGCAATCATTAGTCTGACAGCACCCTTCATCACAATCGGGGGAATGTACACTGGGTTCTTCACGCCTGTTGAAGCCTCATCCGTGGGCGCGTGCATCACTTTGATCGTCGCAATTGCCCGCCGTTCTTTGAATTTTCAGGCGCTACAAACCGTTATCCTGCAAACCATGAGCGCCACAGCGACGGTCTTTATGATCATCATCGGCGCATTCGTCTTCATTCCTTTTATGTCTCTAACTGAAGTGCCCGCTGACTTGGTCAGTTTGCTCACATCGCTGCCAATCGGTGATCTGGGGGTATTGGTTCTGATCATTGTGGCCTACATCATCCTCGGCATGTTTCTTGAATCCATTGCGATGCTGGTGTTGACCATTCCGGTCGTGATCCCGATCGCTGTTGGGCTAGAGTGGGATTTGATCTGGTTCGGCATCATTGTTGTGATCGTGCTGGAAATGGGGATGATATCACCCCCCGTAGGGATTAACGTCTTTATCGTAAAATCCATTGCACCAGACGTCCCAATGCGCGAAATCTTCGTCGGGATATTCCCGTTTTGGTTGGCAATGGCGCTGATGCTCGTCTTGCTTATCGCCTTTCCGGCGCTTGCAACTTTTCTTCCCCAAACTCTTACTGGGTAAAATTCGCCAAAATGACACAAACAATCATCATCGGCCTGTTATCTGCATTCTTTCTTTTTGCAAGTTCGATCAAAATCTTAGGTTGGCAGAAATTCATCTTTGAAACCCAGCTTGGCATGTTCTTCAAATACGGACTGAACCGTCAGATCATGGCATTGGTTGGCGTCGTAGAATTGTTCGGAGCCATTGCAATCTGGTTCCAAGTGTTTTGGCTTGGGCCTTTGGGTGCACTAGCACTCCTTGGCACGTCGATTGGTGCTATTGGCTGCCACCTGATCTGGGATACGTGGAAGGATGGTATACCAGCGATGATTACTGCGGTATTATCCGGCGTAATCGTCTGGTTGGGCATCTCGTTTCTTCTCAACCTTTTAGTCGCATCTTAATATAGGAAAGCTTCATTATGGCCATGCGTTTTTTCTCGACCAAGGATCGTCCGTTTCATATGGGCCCATATCCGCTTGAGCGTTTAAAGCGTACTGACACAATGCCTGATCTTAATGCTGTTCCCGCATCAAAGCTGCTTGATTTTCGCGCTCTAGAAACGCCGCATTCACTGGTAAACGCT
>Ga0209199_1004147_pt1 | contig 13566 bp, 10 predicted proteins | sample COGITO_mtgs_1105_7_FD_184805 | JGI IMG/M metagenome (GOLD analysis project Ga0209199, IMG submission 184805) | Pelagic marine microbial communities from North Sea - COGITO_mtgs_110523 (SPAdes) (version 2) | ecosystem: Environmental > Aquatic > Marine > Epipelagic ...
GAGGAAGAGGAAGAGGAAGAGGAAGAGGAAGAGGAAGAGGAAGAGGAAGAGGAAGAGGAAGAGGAAGAGGAAGAGGAAGAGGAAGAGGCACAGGCACAGGCACAGGCACAGGCACAGGCACAGGCAGAGAATGAGGAAGAGGAAGAGGACGAGGAGGAGGAAGAGGAGGAGGAGGAGGAGGAAATTCATATAGCATGGGATTTGTACTGATGTAAGTTGTCGTGTCTCATTGGAAAAGGGTTGAACTATACCATATTCTGAACCGGTTAGAGAATATAGGTAGGTACTTTTTTTGAATCAAATTAATAAGATCAATCAAATATATATGAATGCGGAAAATGAGATGGTGGACCCAAATCGGTCATTCAATTTTACGTACAACTCGGGAAAAGAGTTTTCAGTGTGTGAAGCGTACTTAGTGTTTCATTTCTTATTTCGTCTTGGTGTATAGATATGTGAGCTTGCTGGGTGTTGATGATTGGGTGAGTGATTGGGTGAGTGATTGAAGAGTGAATTGGTTGTTGGTGAATAGTGTGTTGATTGGAGGAAGTTGAATGCGATGGTGGTAAGTGATATTCTAGTGAATGATGAACTGCATTCACGAATGACCGTTTACAATCTTGACTTTCTTTTCCGCTCAATGAAGCAGTCTGTTCCCCAACACATAATGCCATATCTATAAGTCGCATTGGGTCTTTATATTCATAATTGGATACAGTTGTATTACAATATTGTTTCACGTTTTCACATGGTGTACTCATTGTTTTTTTCAAATAAGATATTGTAATTTGTTTGCTTGAATGAAAAATATAGTTATCGAATCTATATATTACACACAAGCAAAACAATTTTTGTAAAGTAAAATATACATGGTTCAGTCTTAAATGGATACGTGTATAAAATAAACTAAGATCGACATCAACTACATATAGCAGACAACATACAACGATAGTTCACTGCCGTTTGTGTTGCAAATGTGTAAAACGTGCACGCATGTTGAAATGTTCGCAAAACTCAAACAACATCCTTCCAGAGCTTTTTCTCGGTCTCCTTGTTCGATTTGTTGTGCTCTGACTTCTTTGGGTTGTCCTTTGTAGACTCTTCTACCGTTTTCAGCATGTTTGCAACAGATTGCATGTTTTTCTTGTACTCAACAATCACTTTCTTAAGATCAGTGTTTTCCTTGCAAAGCTTTTCGATATGAACCATACGATTGCGCATTGTCCGATTTTCGTTGTACAAGTCACGAATCGTCTGTTCCAGCTTACCTGCAAACATCGACATCTTAGCAAGATCATTCAACACCGATTCTACTTCTGGTGCTTCCTCTGGCATCGCGGGTGCTTCCTCTGGCATCGCGGGTGCTTCCTCTGGCATCGCGGGTGCTTCCGCTGGCTTCGCGGGTGCTTCCGCTGGCATCACATGCGACACGTGACGATTGAGGATGCACATGTCAACTTTTGCAATTGGTGTATGACCTCCGAGAGAGGTTTCATTGAGATGCCGAACAAATGCGGAGGCCGCTTGGATGTCGTTCATTAAGATGAAAAAGGCACGGCGACCATGCTCATAAATGGAGTTGAGTGCCCGGACATCAAGAACGTGTCCAAATGAATGTGCAATGTCTGCCATTTGATCAACATCGATACGAGCTTCTACTTGCGCGGCGTATATTTTAACGATACAAGATGCTGGATCGACACCAGCTGGAAGCTCATTGTGGAGAAACTGACACCGATCCCCAGCTGGACACGCATACTTCGATCCATGATAGTAGCGGCATGGGATAAAGCCCATGCTGTCACCTTCCAACCTTTTCACGATCAAGCCGTCGTATGTCTGCTGCATGGACTGGATGTGGCGCATTGCAAGTTTCGTTGAATTCGATTTTTTTTAATTTTCAAGAAATGTGAGAAACTTCTTTGGAAATTTCCAGCTTTTCTGGAAAATTTTCCTACATTTTTCCAGAAACATTCAGACGTGGTTAGCCACGCGATCTCGAACGTGTGCGGTTGCAAGAGCACGTGATGGACCTTCATTGGCAAGAGCTCAAACAGAGAGAACCCGATCATGAGCTACTAAACTACGATATGGACACCGGTACTATTCTAGATCAAGATGAGATTGACAAATTCTGCTCACAGCCGGACTGCAATGGAAAGATTTGTTATCAACCAGATCTCCCAGATGATTCAAGCATAGGCGCCAGGCTACCGGGTCTGAATGGTGCATATGTGTGTGATACATGCCAGTATCAAGTTGCGGTGCTGAACACGAATTCTGCACATCGAATCAAAGATGGCAGATCGAGCACTTACCGTTGTGGAAAGTGTGGAAAGCCAAAGACAGCCGGTGGTCACGATTGTACTCACCATACACACCCACTGCTACAAGATTGTGAACTATCAGTCCAACCACAAATAGCCGAGTCTTTAACTCAGCACCCGCCAGCGATGTCGTCTGTGCCACCCGCATCTGAATTTGCACATACACATTCCGCGCAAATGCAATTACAGCAGATTTCAGCGCTGCGATTCGAAGCACAAACAGTGCGTAACGAACTCTTGCAACTTATGTGTCATCATTCGCACGTTTATACAATGATGATGACGCTTTCACATCGTCACGAAATTATCGAACGCACATTGGGTGAAATGCATGGAGTTCTTCCAACAAACCCAGTTGTGGGGTCGTTCAACTTGCAGAATGTAGCTTCGTCGGAGGTGGGGTCGCTTAATTTGCAGAATGTAGCTTCAGACAATAATGTTCGGGTTGGCTGATCCGTCGGATGTGGTTCTGAGAGTAGAAACATCCATAAATTGAGTTGATTTGTCATTCTGCATTTTCCTTCCTCTAGATATGAAGGCGTAGCATAGTTGAACCAATTATGTATCGTGGCTTTCCCGACGTTTGTAGCAGTGCCAAAAGGCATTGTACCCGTTGGTGGAACCTAGTGTAAATGTACACCGAAAAATAATTATGAAACTAGATGTATGAAATATATAGTTAGTGTATCTATATATTTCACACATGTTCTATTTTAGTTTGAACTCACAAAGACGATCTAAACAAAAACACGCGATACGTATCTATAGTCATACTTTATTTTATTTTTAACATATATCTGGTGTAAATTTGATTGATGTGTACGTCTGCTTTGTCTATGCATTTTTGGAGGCAAGGTGTGCTTTTTTTGCAGACCGCATGCGCGTATCATTGCCCGACTTGTGTGTCGCAGTGTCGGGCGCGCGGCGCTTTTTTGGTGGAGTAGAATGAGATCGCGTCCTATGAATGATACGGTCGGACTTGACATCTTCACCGTTGGGCTTGGTCTCTTCGAGCTGCTCACTGTCTTCCTTGTCTTCTTTACCGATGGAATTGGTCTTTTCGATAACTTCATTGTCGTCCTTATCTTTTTCGAGATCTGTATCCCTATCTTCATTCTTGTGATTGTCCTCGTTGCCGTCGATGCCGTCGTTGGTCTCGTTCTTGTCGTCTTCCTCGGTCTCGTCCTCATCCTCGTCCTCGTCCTGAGCCTCGTCCTGAGCCTCGTCCTCATCCTCGTCCTCCGCCTCGTCCTCAGCCTCGTCCTCAGCCTCGTCCTCGGCCTCATCCTCAGCCTCGTCCTCAGCATCGTCCTCAGCCTCGGCCTCCGCCTCGGCCTCCGCCTCGTCCTCGGCCTCATCCTCAGCCTCGTCCTCAGCATCGTCCTCAGCCTCGGCCTCGTCCTCCGCTTCGGCCTTGTCGTCTTCCTCGGCCGCTTTCAGCTCTTCGTCTTCTTCCTCATCGTTCAAATCTATAAACATGCCACGATCTTCTAACATTGCGGCCGCTTGTTCCATTTCGTATGCGCATACAGCCACAAGTGAATGTGAAACAAAACACGATGCCAATAAACGAACAATCAGATGGTGCTCAGATTTGAAAGCGGATGGAGTCGGGAAAGCTTCACCAATCGAACTTATCCTAGCAGTACATGGAATCGGTGAAGTACAATCGGGATTGCCCATCGCGATGTGAAGCTTGCGAAGATTGGCTTCAATGCAAGGAGATATCAGGGTATTATATTTGGGATCGAGTTGCTTTGCGAAGGAACCCACAATCTTGAGCTCTGGTTCGAGCATGGCCGATGCAAAATCCACGAACGTCGCAGTGGCGTCTTTTTCTTTCCCATCCGCACCAATTACCTTTCTGTACTCGTATACCGGTTCACCGTCCTCGTCCTCTATCACATTGCCATTGCAGTCGGTCGAGGCAATTGAGACACGGAGATGCGCTTGCTCTGTGCGCAGAAACTGTAAGATTTGATGTATAAACCGACGCATATTCTTAACACAAAACGAAAACTGACCATTCGCAACGAGGTCATAGTTTCCAATGATACCACCCATAATCTCAAAATCAATACCAGATACGTCCATCGTCTCGAAATGTTGTTTCAGTGCTGTGTCTTCTAGCATACGATCGAACACATAGTACAGAATACCAATGTAATTGTCTTCGTGCGCAGCATCCGTATCGATGATTGATCGAATCTCAGCTTCAAGTTGATCGCCCAACTCGATCAGCGGCAGATTGGACCGAAGAAAAGAATCACTCACCATCTGCGGGCATGAAGTAACGATCGGGATTGTCGTGTAATCAACGCCACCATACGGAGTTTCATCATCGTCCTCATCATTGAGCAAATAATCCGGATCAATGTGCTTGCGCATTGCTTTGTCGGAGTCTTTGAGTTTGAGTACGCCAAAATTGTCATAGCACATGTTGACAAAGTTTCTGCCCGCACGGACTTGTGCAACTGAGACCGATTCGCGCATCTCCAGTTTATCGTAGAGGTATCTGTGACAACGTCGGACAAGACCAATGAAGGTGGCAGCCGGAAGCTGTGAAGAATCGGTCAGCTTGGATGGAATACACACCAACTTCAACAACTCGGGGCAATCCTCGAGTACCATCCGTAACACGTGAAGACATCCAGCGAAGTGGACGCCTGATCGTAGAGCATACAGTGCATGGCCTGACATAGTTTATGTGTTCGCTTTGTTCGGTGGCTTTCTTGATTCAGGAAAAATTTAATTTTTTTCCCACAAATTCAAAAGAATTTCCAGAAATTTCTATTTTTTTCCAGACATTCCCATCTTTTTCAGAAATTTCCGGAAAAAAGATTGAAATTTTTTAAGTTTCAAAAAAAATCAAACAAAAACCCAAACCCAACGAAATGGTTCGCACCAAAGGAGACGCGCAGCGCTATGCTACTGCCCGTGGCATGTCAAGCAAAGGCAAAATCCCACCAAGCAAAGGCAAACACGCACCAAGCAAAGGCAAAGGCAATGCGTCGTTGGCTCCCGCGTGGCAAGGTCAAGGTCTTGGAAAAATGAACCTGCCAACTCCACCAAAGCGCATTGCCCCTGCGGTGCACTCCAAGAATCGCCCTCCTAACGCGACGGAGTTCTCACAAGCGCGCCTTGTGCGCGCACAATACGATGCACCGGTCAACACTAATGTTGTAACCAAGCAGCCCCGGAAGCAGTTGGCAAACAAGGTGGCGCTTTTAAAAGCGCGAAAGGCAGTAGACGGAATCGTAAAGAAGCACCTGGCAAAGCGCCGGGCGAAGAATGGTACAGGTGCGCTGAAGGAGATCCGCAAGTATCAGAAAACAACCGATCTGCTCATCAGAAAGGCACCATTTCACCGTGTTGCTCGGTAACCTTTTCGTGTTCAGAGTGCTTGCCTGCCACCTCATGTACAGAGTGCTTGCCTACCACCCCATCTTGTGTACATACACATCCACCTGCCAACCCGTATACCCATCAGGGAGATTGCAGCTTCTTTCATCAAGGAATTACGCCTCCCCAGTGCGGCATCCCAAGCACTTCAAGAGGCATCCGAGGCATTGCTTGTCGTCCTGTTCAGCGATTCCAATCTATTGGCAATCAATTCAGGTCGGGTAACCATCATGGTCAAGGACATTCAGACTCAGCAAGTCCTCACAAACGCTGCCAGGTCCTCAGCCAAGTAAGCTCGTGTGCGGTACGAGAGATGCAATGTTTCCAAGGATGTATCAAGAACCCACCGTACCAAACACATGTTGTCTGAAGTGTATTTCATTATTACGTATCTCTACACCACACTTTCATGTCTTAGAATATTCCAAGTAGAATTTGTACCATATTCTTACCCTTTTAGTTTTGGAATCCGATTTGAAGTGGTGTCACAAAAAAGAAAACAGCATTTTCTACACTGATCGTTGATAAAGAACGGTTGTATACGGTCGGGTTATGGGTCCGGGTACAGTTTCAAGAACTCAGTAATATTCTATGACATGGAAGTCCAAGACTAGATTTACCCTCGCTATACATCTTGCTTGTCCGAAGCGCTTAATTGTTCAGAAATAAAACTAATTTTGTGAGAATAAAAAGTTTTATTTCAAATGAAGAGAATCCCATTTACCCATGGTAATCGACTAGATGTGTGAAAAATATAGCTCTCTTACCTATACATACATCACAAGTCTTCCATACACTGTTCAGAAACACAAAAATGATCGATTATCATATCTGCGATTACAAATTCTGTATTTCATCACATACACCATACCTATCGGTCCATCCTTAATTTCATACTTCATTCCGTCAAATTTATAATTAAGGTATCTCTTTGGACAACTCCAAGACTAAATTTACCCTCGCTAGATATAATTTTCGATATTACTCAATGAATGGAGACATTCGTGTTGCGACCGATTCGAACTAACAACTCGCTGACGGATTTTCTCTATTCGTCCTCGTCCTCGTCCTCGTCCTCGTCCTCGTCCTCGTCCTCGTCCTCGTCCTCGTCCTCGTCCTCGTCGTCATCATCGTCGTCGTCATCATCGTCGTCGTCATCATCGTCGTCATCATCGTCATCATCGTCGTCGTCGTCGTCGTCGTCGTCCTTGTTTTCCTCGTCATCGTCGTCCTTGTTTGCCTCGTCGTCTTCGTCGTCGTCCTTGTTTTCCTCGTCGTCGTCGTCGTCGTTGTCCATGTCCTTGTCGTTGTCCTTGATTGTCAATGCGAACCACTTCTTGATCGACTCAGTCGCAGTCGCGCCCGGTTCCATGCCCGCATCCGTGCACACATAATTGAGAGTCGAATCCGAAAAGCTCTGAAGCCACGACAGTTCGGATATGTGTCCAACAAGAATCTTGCCCTTATCGTCCATCACACGTGCGCACTTGTCAACACAGTCCTTGTCGAACGCTTCAGATGCAACCATACATTCCTGCTCTCTCTTCTTGTCCTTTTTATACACCACACCGACAGCGTCGGTCTTCTTGTCGTCGTCGTCGTCGTCCTTGCCGTCGTCCTGGATCATAAATGTGTACGCCTGCCTTATCAGCTTAGTCCGAATCGCGCTTGGGGTTTTGCGCGCATCCTCGCACATATCCTTAAGAGTCTTATCCGACAAGTCCTTCATACGCTCAAGGGTGATGGTGTGCGTGTTTTCCGCGACCATATATGGGTAGACTTTCTCGAACGTCTTAGTCGCAGTCGCGCCCGGGTTTATGCCCACATCCTTGCACATCTTCTTAAGAGTCGAATCTGACAAGTGCTGAAGGCACATCTTTTTTTGTCGGTGTTGCACAAGAATCGCGCCCGGACGGTCCATCACATATGCACAGTTGTCAGCAATTTTGTCCGCGTCGAACGCTTCAGTTGCGACCAGACATTCCTGCTTTCTCTTCTTGTCCTTTTTATAATTGTAGTACCATTCGTCGTCAGCAGAACTGGTCATATCGGGATACGTCACCATATCGACAGCGTCGGTTTGCTTGTCATCGGTCGTCTCCTTGGCATCGGTCATCTCAACAACGTCGGTCTTCTCGAGCACGTCGGACTTCTTGGCGGATCCGGTTTTCTTGGCGGTCTTCTTGACAGAACCGGTCTTCGTCGAGGGTGTTGTCGGGACTGGTGGTGGTGGAGACGCAACCTTGTAGCTGCGTGCAGGCGACCGAATTGGCGGAGCCTCTGGAGAATGCTTCTTGGACGGCGCATTGTAGGAGCGAGTAGCGGCCCGAATTGTCGGAAGGGAGGACGTCTCATGAACACAAACCCAAACGTGCTTCTTCGTGTCCGTTGCACCACGCGGACCACCGTGCCACAGGCACCGATATTTCGAGTCTGGTTTTGGTTTTTCATTGAACATGACACTTGCCTCGAACTTCGTATGTAGCCAGCCCTGGAACTCACACCAGAGAAAGTCATTTGCATATTGTTGCTTTGCACGGCAACCATTATAGGTCGGGTACTTGGTGCAATTGTCTCTCCACCAGGTGTCAAAGTCATGGTCGATGGCCTTTGCGAAGTTGATTAAAGCCTCATGCAACAAGTTGGCAATCACTTGGATATCATTGGACTTGAACATAGTATTTTTCTCTCGTGGTTTCATCTGCAGCTTTTCATGGGCAACGTTACGCAGCTGCTCGATGGTGTACGTGTTCAAGGTGGCAAGGTTGGGCATTGTCGACATCTGAGCGTGTGTAGAGAATGGGTGCGCGTAAAGGACGTGAGAAAGTCTTGAGACTTTTAGAATTTTTTCAAAAAATATTGGAAATGTCCGACAAAAGTTTGAAATTTCTTTTGGAAATTTCCAACTTTTAGAAAAAAAGTTTGGGGAAAAATCGACTCGAGCAAAAAAAATTGTGATTCAGGAATGTCAGATACTGCAGGGAGCCGTGACGTGGAGATACATCGTTTGAAACAACGCAGGTTGGAACTGTACGTCTTAGAGGAGAAGGATGACATAGACGTGGTTGCTGTGCATAAAGAAATGAAAACGGTGAATTCTCAACTCAAAGCACATGGCATCGATACGAACGCATTGAGTATGATACCTCCCGAGATGCGTGCTGCATCGAGCGCTTACTCGACCGATCGCATTGAAGCCGAGATGGCTCTTGATCGCCTGAACCGTCCAAACATAGTGTTTGTGTCGACTGCCAAAGATGAAGATGCAGTTCCATCCTATGTGGATGAAATTATTGGCAGTGGCGACGAAGAGTCCGAGGATACCAGCGATGACCGACCCGATTATGTGCGCGTGTACAATGCGAACGGAAAGAAGATTTGCGTACGCGAGTCAGGTGCAGTGTACCTTGGAGCAACACGAACGGAGTGGAGGATTCCACCATCACTCTCGGCTCGCTTGCATTCCCACCAAATTGACGCCTTGTCAACCATCCGTCACAATATGGAGACTGGCCGCGGTACCCTTATTGCACACTGCATGGGTGGCGGAAAGACGTTGACAGCGCTTGCGTGTACAGCAATTACAGACAGGCGTGCCATCGTATTATGTGGAGTGGGTGTGCTTGAAACTTGGGCGTCACAACTTAAGACCTTCTTGCCTGAGCTGGGCATGGAGGCGTACCTCTATAGAAACCTTTCCGTCACGAGTCGCGATACAAGCAGTTTGTGGCATTGTCATGGTGGCATCTTGCTGTTTGGGTACGATGAGTTTCGGAACAATGCCAATAACTTTACATTCCCATCTTCGCCTTTTCTGTTCATTGTCGATGAATCGCACCTTGTGTTGAGCAACAAGACATTGGTCTACGATACAATGACACGTCTCGCCCGAGACGGTATACTTGCACCAAGGCAGATTCTGCTACTCTCGGGCACACCGATGCGGAACCGGTTGATTGGTCTCTACAATCTTATCCATGTGATCGCACCCGGGCTACTTGGGACACCCGAGCAATTCAAAATGAAGTTTTCGAATGTGATTGAAGACGACAGCACGCCGAAGCTTGAAAAGAGAAGCAAGTTGCAACTGCTGCGGCAACTCCTGGTCTCGAGTCGTCTGGTTAGTTATCGTGCGCAAGAAGAACTGTCGAGCCAATTCCCGTGCAAGCAGGACTTTGTGTTGTGGCACACGTCGTGTGGCTCATCGATGAGTGGTATTACACAGATGCATTTGGCTCAAGTAGCCATGCTGCCCCTCAAGGTGAAGATTGCACGCGCGCTTATTGTACAAATCCAAAGTCAATGTCCCGACGATGGTATTGTTGTATTTTCGCAATACCTCGCTCAACTCAAGCAACTGCAAGCCATCTACCCTGGACCCATCATAGAGGGATGCGTCCAGGCATCGAAGCGTGACATGATCGTTGACGATCTCACTTTACACAAAATTCTATACGTGTCGATGGGTGCTGGATCGGTTGGTATCAACTTGAGCAGAGCCAATCGGATCATTCTCATGAATACGAGTTGGTCGATGGCCGACACCGACCAGGCAGTGTCGAGGTGTTACCGCGTTGGGCAGACGAAGACGGTGTTTGTGTATCGTCTCATTGCCGAAGACTCGGTCGAGTCGCGCGCCTATATGCAGTCAATCACGCAGAAACATGCACACGCATTGAGCATCTTTGCTCCCGTGGAACTCTCCGATGCAGCTTCATCTCGATGTGTCAAACGGAAATTCAAATTAAACTTGTCAACTCTCCGGGAGAAGGATCCAGTTCTGCGTCGCGTTCGGTGTAAGCTAACCGCAGTTGAGTCACACAATGGCTACATGCAGACAATGCCCACTACCATATCGAGTCGCGTGTTTAACGAAGCCAATTTCACTTACATGAACCAACTCCGCAGCTTACCGCCCGACGACAAACATGCGCTACAACGGGTTCCAGCGACATGTCATCGGTTCAAATACCCCTGTAAGTCGATACTGGTACCGCCGTTTGCTCCGGTTCTGCGTTCGGTGACTGTTACTGCCGAAGAGTTTGCCATTTGCTTGTTTGCGCCCGGGGCAACTGACACCTCTCGTGAGACTGGATATGGGTACCACGTGCAAGGGATGCATGCCGCGACCGACGATGTGCAGCGAGTGGATGTATCATCGGATGGTGGTGAATTTGCCGATGGTGTGCGGTGTGATACACGAGGCTATGAAGATCACGCGTTGCGTACTGTGCTGTGTCATAGCAAGGGTGCAATTGTGACGATTTCAATACCGGAGAATAAGCGAGCCCACTTCAACTGGTTTGTCATTTGGGCTGTTCGGGTGCAGTATAAGACCGCCACGTGCATCGAGATCAACAAGTGTTCCGAGTGGTCGACCCCGTCCGCGGTCATGAAGGGCGTGACACAGGAGAAGTTGTTTGCAATCACAGAGGATCATCCACTTGCCTCGTCTCCTTCTCGCATATGAGCTTTAGAATTCGCATCTCTCCAAACCGATCCGAGTTGTTATGCCAGTCGGCATCGTGTGGTATCATGTCGTCGATCACTTGCATGTAGGATGGACGTAAGAAGATATGTTCGAGTTGCATTTCAAAAATAGTGCGCATCATAGCCCATGCTCTAGAACTGACGAGAGGACGGGCGAGAGTAATACATTCCCTTACATCTAACAGTACAAATACATCATACAAATAACTCCACAAGGTAGACATTCGAATCCCATTTTCTTTTGCATAGCTACGCATATCATACTGGCCGGTGCGCAGATATTGTAGCAGTTTGTGTATTCGAGGTTTGACTGCAATCTCGGAGAGAGGTGTGTTAAAGCTGCTGCACACAGATTCGTGCAGGCGAATGGTTTGGCCGTTTGACAAGCAGGCGACCCTCGTGTTGCCAAGATAGGTTCCGGACGAAATTTGACCATCCTGATTTTGGATACGTCCCAGCGTGGATATCTTGTATTGCTTTGGCGGGAGACAGGTATTGTGCGCACACCTCAACTCTTTCCATTCTTCACGTTGATCATCCAATTCGATCTCCGAATCCGAGTCTGAGTCCAACACTGTTGCCGATCTGCCTGGTTTCCGTTGCGGAACCCAGGCCAATGCAATTGCGGTTTCTATCTTTAATTTTGTATTCTCAAAATAAATAAACAAGATGCCGTTATCATCGATGTGAATCGGAGAGGGCGGGCACCAACCCCAAGAATCGTTGAAAATGCGATAGTGTCGATGTCGTACGATGCTACATTGAGAAATCCAGGTAGAACTTGCCCATCGTGAACTTTTACTCGGGATTTGCCGCATGGCAATTCCATCCGGGTCGTTTGCAATTGCATCAGTCAACATAAAGACGGCTTGAATCTATTATATGAGAGCAAGAAAATTAACTGCTTGTGTGGAAAATGTAGCAAGTGAAGCTATGACTTTCATTCAAATACATTTATTTGTTAAAGAACCAGTCTATCATTTGTCCATAAGATTGCCGAAGGTTCTCGCGTTCTATCTGAATACTTCACACAACGCTACACCATGAAGCACACCCGGTTTCATCTACATATATGCTTACGTATTGCACCGTTCGCTTTTGTTGCAAAGCGTCGGCAACATCGCTCACACAGCACATACGGTTTAGTTGTAGCGTTGCTGTATTTGGGCAACTGCGGCAAGACCGACTCTACACATAACTTGAGTCGGTGCGGATACTCAATCCCGTCTTCGTGCATGGTCCAACAATAGAGCTGTATCGTCGGGTCTGGGGAGTATCCAATCACACACGGTTTGCCACATGGAAGCACAGCATTCAGAACCAGATCTTGTTCATTGTATACCCTGTTGGCAACCGCAACCGCATTCGAACCATTTACTCCGTCAATAATCTCTCGGTTATCGCCGTCTCCGCGTTCAAACTCGATGCGATACAGTGCAGGTTGTTGAACTGGCGATGGAATAGACAATGCGATCCGCTGGTGTGCATTCGAATCTTGCACTGAGATGACTTGATCCATGTCAGGCGGGAGCGCGCGGGTATTGTGCTGCTTCAATGTCTTCGGCTTCTTGGTCGCACGTGGCTGATCCCGCTTCGTTGCACCTCTTCGTTTATGTCCCGGTTTCTGAACAGAACGTGTTGTTGTTGACTTGTTCTTCGAAGTTAAACTATGATCATGCAACCCCAACTCGGTCAACATGGCCGCGTTCTCACGTATGGTTTGAGCTCGTTGCATTTCATAGTCTGACAATGGACCCGTACTCGTGCCAGCTTCCTCTTCTGCTGTTTCCTCTGTGTCAGTGTTCACATCATGCAAAGCAGGTCGATTGTCATTCTCATCATCCGAGTCGACATAATCGGAATCACCATGTAGACTCTCATCGCTCTCGAGACTCGCATCGCTCTGGAAACACTCATCATCAGACTCGTCCTCTTCGTCCGTGTCTCCAGTGACAACCATCGCAAAATAACCCGGTGGGCGATATTTCTGGGGAAAAAAAAATTTTCCCCGGAAATTTCCTGAAAATTCTGAGGAAATTTCCAATTTTTTTCGGAAAAAGTTTAAGAAAAGGCGACCACGCAAAAAAATGTCGAATTGTGCCATACAGCAATCATGCTTGCACATGCTATCAGAGACAGACGCCCGGGATGCAGAAGCCTTCGACAGCACGCCATTGATGTCCCACTTTGAAGAGCAACGAGCTCAGAACATACACGAGATCGATGCTATGTTAAAATCGTTGACGGTGGCGCTGGAGCATGCTCCTACACTTATTGTACCAACTCCGGGTGATCCCGAGTTTGTTGAAGCCGTGGTGTACCCTGCTGAGCATAGACTGTATGGCTG
>Ga0209199_1004148_pt1 | contig 13565 bp, 11 predicted proteins | sample COGITO_mtgs_1105_7_FD_184805 | JGI IMG/M metagenome (GOLD analysis project Ga0209199, IMG submission 184805) | Pelagic marine microbial communities from North Sea - COGITO_mtgs_110523 (SPAdes) (version 2) | ecosystem: Environmental > Aquatic > Marine > Epipelagic ...
AATTACCCACAGTAATCAGGACTCTCTGCCCTATAGTCGGTGAAGCAGGTAGCGTGATAGTTTTAGTGGCAGCACTAACATAAACATGCGTGTTAACAGTAGCTGTAATAGATGCCGCTGTAACCACTGATGTAATACCTACCGCAATAGGCACTGAAGCTATAGCCGCTGCGCCTACTGCATCGTCAATAATCTCGGCTGCACCAACAGAGTCATCAGCCATCTTAGCCAGGGTAACGCCATTATCTGCAAGGTTTAGAGTAACATTGCCCTCAGTACCACCACCTGACAAACCTGTACCAGCAATAACTCCGGTAATGTCACCCACAACATCAGTGTTGCGAATAAACTTTCTAACCTCAATCTGCGAGTTAGCAGGAGGCGCTTCAGAGAAAGTGAGCACTAAGCCAGATAGACTATAGGAGCTAACCTGCTGCATTAAGCCATCGATAGATACCTGCAATAAAGATGTGGTTATTGGTGCGTCTGTTAGTGTAAATGCTGTAGTAGTGCCATTACCTGTAAACGTATCCACAGTTAGGATGGTTACTTCTTGGGCATTTAAGTAATCAATTGCTTCAACAGCACCCGTAGAATCGAACGCTAAGAGCTTCTTAGCGCGACTAGCAGCTATTGGTAGCTCCATATTAACTGTGCCAGCATCGCTCTCAGGTCGCCTTACAGCGCGTTCTAGGTCTGTTGTACCCTGCTGTAGTGCTAACCACAGTGCATCAAAGTCACCGTTAACGTCTAGGGCTAGGAAATCACCGCTGTTCTGGTAGTTAGTTGTACGAGCTAAGTCCATATCTAAGTATATGGCTATCTTGTCACCAGTAGCTGCACCGCTGGTTAGCGTGACATTACCACCGTATGAGCCTACTCCACTCAGGGTGTAGTCATTGGAGCCGCCCAGCGTCAAGGCTGTACCGTTCTTCAGGACTTTTATATCGCCATCGGCTAACGCGGTAAACGTGTACGGGAATACCGTCTGCCCACTTGTGGCAACATAATCGTTCCTAGTTGTTGCTGCTGTTACTGTCATTTCTGCACCCCAATAATTGTGCTAATTATACTACATTGACCCTTCAAATTCTGCCTATTGCTGCCCACTAAGCATCCTAGCTTTGCGCGTTCTTTCTAGCCTGACTTGCGATGCTAGCTCTGGATACTCCTTTAGCATCTGCGCCTTTGCCGCATCCTTGTATGCTGTTGCCACCGATCTAATTAACAAAGCCTTGCCGCCCTCTGGGCCATCAGAGGCGCGCTTGTAACTATCTTTTGCAAATAAATCTTTGTAGGCGCTCTTGAGGTTTTTTCCTCCTGCCCCGCGCAAACCTTCACCTGCTGTCAAAAGAATTAGCTTGTCATACTGCTCTGGATTAAGTTCAATGCCATTAATGACGCGCAAAGGCATGCTAAGAGGCGCTTGCTGTCTTACAATTTCCTCAGACACCTTGTCTTCTTTAACAGTGCTAGTGTAGACGGGAGACATAATGTCCGGCCCAATCCCACCTTCAAGTACAATCACCTCACCAAACACGTTTCTTCTTGGTGGCAGGTCATCAGAAAAACCAGGTATGCGAGACTTAATGCCATCTAAGATGTCATAGGTAGCGCTCATAGCAGGGTCGTATTCCCTCTCTATAGCAGCAACCCCAGAGGGCACAAGAGAGCCTGCAAGCCTTTGCAGGTATCTATCAAGTTTGTAGTTGTTTGCTTCAGGGTCTGTGCTAGATGTAAACACAGCATCAAAGAGATCAAATACACCAGACAGATATGTTTTACTTGCCATATTCTGCACAACAGAAAGTACCGCCGCGCTTGCAAGCTCTGTTCCTTCTGCCTCGGATGTCTGTCCGATTATTTCAGACATATCAGCCGCTATGCCTATCATTGCTCCTACAGGGTCTAATCTGTTATAAGCGTAATAAGTATCGCCCACCTTGATTGAATATGGCTGCCAACCCGTAACGCGCTTCATGTTACGCATTTTACGGTTCGTTGGGCCAGCCCCAGTTATGCTGCCGCTTAATGCAAGATCAGCAGAAACGGCCATAATCATAGAGCCAGTTGCCAGCTTACCAAGAGCCATGTCCCTGCGTGCTCCACCAGCAGCAATGTCAGCCCTAACATTTTTACTTGCCAAAGCCAGAGGGGTTCTTTCAAAAGCATAGCTCATTATGTTTGCTGGCGTTCTTACAAAAGGCACGATAATTCTTAAATAGGGGCCAACATGCTCCATCCTTCTGCCTTTTTCGCCCATCTTACCCAGATCACCAATCAATCCTATCTTAGTGTCATCGAGCGCATTGGTAAAAGTTTGGTAACGAGAGGCATCAACAGCCGCCAGCTTAATGTTCTCTGGAGGATTGTTAACAATATCCACAACACGCTTTGCTGCATCATCTCCTGTCAGCCCCTCTTGGAATGCTTGCCTAAACGCTTGGGCATTCAACTCCATGCGATAACCTATCGACTTAAATAGTGCGTCACCAGCAGACAGCAGCCTTCCTGGCACTCTAACAGCCTCGCCTACATAATCGGCAAATTGCCCTACAGGGCCAGCAATGGACAGGTTCTCTTTTGAAATAGCCCTGTGCTGCGATACTTCTACCTTCTCTAGCACATCCATTGGTTCGCCTGTTTTAAGTACATGCGCGGCTAATCGAAACCCATCTCTTGCACCATCTATCATGCCTTTCAGTTGCGCTGATGCCTCTCCAGGGGGAATGTTGCCGCCAAGCATACTGGCCATTTTCCTTTCGCCAACTGCCAAACTAGCAGTCAATACGTTAGACAAAATGTTAACCATGTGTGTTGTTGGGCTGGACAGCAAACCATTAATCCAGACTTCATACAGCATGTCTTTGGTTTTGGCTTTGCTTGCATCCTTAACAAATCGACCAACTTTTGCAGGATCATCTAGCTCAGACATCATCCTAGCCATATCTTTAGTTACATCAGCGCCGCCAGAAGCCTCTAATGCTTCTTTAATTAATCGCTCTTGCTCTCTTGAGCTGGCCGCAATAATGTTAAACGACTGCAATGCTCTACCGGCTTCGGCTGTCATTCCGGCTACTTGCTGCTGTATAGCTTGGTGTTGTGACATAGCCCTGCGGAATAGCGCCAAGGATTCATCGCCGCCAGTCCGTGCCTCCTTAGCCAGTTTAATAAGGTTCTCACCAGAGGCTACTAGAATCTTCCTAGATGCTAGTATTTGTTCTGCATTAAATGCCTCTCCCTGCCTTCGAGCCATAAGTTCATCAACAGTCATCCCTAAGTCATCAGCTAGCTTTGGCAGGTCTACGTTTTCAATCTTCTCGCGACGAGCAGCATTGATGTTTTTAGCATCAGCCTCGCCTACAGCATCAATTAATTCTTTGATATCGTCTGTAGTGTCTAGCCGTGATAGGTTAATATTCTTGGCCGCTTCTTCTGTAGCGCCTGTTGCGCCAGTCTTAAACTCTGGCACCTTTAGTTCAACTGACTTCTCTGCGGCTGCTTCTTGGAAGGGTATAAACTCTTGTTCTTCCTCAACAGTCTTAGCTAACTGACCGTCAGCTTCAATAGTTTCAGCGACAGTCTTGCCTTCTGCCTCTGCCGCTGCCTTTGCTGCTCTGTGCGATTTAATTAACTTAACGCCTTTTAGCAGCCCGTCTACGGCACCACCTATAAACAAGCCTTCGACAGCGTTCTTAAACCTGCCCTCGGCCTCAGAGTCTGTAGGATCAGATGCTAAGTATTCTGTCAGCGGGTTTTGCAGGGCTGGCACTTGCTGAACCATATCTGACAGTCTTTCTTCGTGCGCGTCAAACACGGCAGCATCAGCAACAGCGCCTGCGGCTGCGGCTTGTGTAATCTTTCCCCCTACACCAAGCGCCTTTGCTCCCCTTAAAGAGGGTATAAAGCCAGTAAGAAACTGAGACACGGAACGCACACCTTGTCCCGTAACAGTTCTTGGTTGAGCTTCAATTTTAAGAGGCTCGTAGTCTTCGCCAGCAGTAGGCAATTGACCAAAGACAGACTCTAATACTTCAGCAGCTTCAGCAGTAGCATCCAGAAACCCAGCAACAGCTTGACGCGGAGCCTCTACCAAGCCTCCTGCAATGTCAGCAGCAACAGCTACAGCGCCCGCGCCAACATCTTTAGCGGTATCTACAAAGGATTTTTCATCTTTTGCCGCTTGCCTTTGCAAAAACAACTCGTAAGGAGTTGGGTCAGCATCCTGCCTAGCGTTTAGTATCTTGCCTGTAAGATCATCCATCTCAACAGGCCGTTCAATCTCAGGCTGTATCGGGTCAAGATCAATAGTATTTATATCGACAACACGATTATCATTGTTAGCCATTATTACTCGCCCTTCATCAACTCATTTAAGTAGTCTTTATATGCCCTGTAGTTTTCACTACCTTGTGCTTTTTCCCGTATTTGTTGCACACGCTGGTTATAAACAGAAGCGGACATGTTTGTTTCTCCCGCTTCTTTATCTAACCTGGCCATCTCGTCTTGCTCGTATGTTGCTGAAAAAGTTTTTATTTCCTCTGCAGCTCCCATTAAATCTTTAGCCACTTCTCTAGGGGCTTCCCCAGCCAATACACGCTCATCATACACAAAACGCAAGTTTGCTTGCTTGCGAACCTGATCTTCTATCAGCTGTCCCAATGCACCAGTTGTAACAATTGAACTCGATACAAATTCGCGCATTCGTTTGGCTTCGCTTGTCTGCAACACTGACTCACTAGATTTTGCGTCCCTAACAGACTTCAGCATTTGCCCAGCGGTTGCTGTCTCAATGTTGGTATTAGCATTAAGCATAATCATCTGTTCAGCCTTATCTGGGTCTGTCAGCATTATTTTTTGTATTTCATTTATTAGCGTAACGTCATCAAAACCCTGGCCTCTTGTGGTAAGAACATTTGATAGGGTAGTAAACTGACTAAAGTCTATACCACTGCTCTTAGCCGAAAAGGCTAAAGTATCAATGCCTACATCGCCATCAAATATTCCTACAAGCAAATTAGACGCATTTTGTTTTTGATCCACTTTTAGGTCTGCCGCTGCTTGCTTCTGACCAATTTCTGCTATGTTAAGTGTTTCTGTTAGGTCTGATTTCAATATGCTTACAAGCGCATCTTGCTGCTCAACAGTAAAGTCTTTTGCTGGGTTGTCATCAACCTTTTGTATCCATGCAGCCGCTGCAATCGCACCTTCAGTTTTGTATGTGTTTTTCAATACACTTCGAGCTAATTCACCTTGGTACGCAGCGGTCAACTCTTGCTTTTGCGTTATGACAGTTCCTTCTAGCTCTTGTCCATTAGCTACCCTTGTGTCCAGCATTACCATAATGTCTTGATACATGCCCTGTGCAGCATCAACATCTCCTTCATTCGCACTCCTTAACATATCGCCTTCTGCGCTCTCTATGTTTGCTATAGACAGTGCGTTAGCTTCTTCCGTGTTGCGAGCAACTTGCTGTTCGTATATCTTTGCAGATGTGTTGGCAGTGATTAAATCAACCCTGCGCCTAACCTGTGCCTCAAACTCTGGCTGTACGTTTGATAGAGTTGCTTTCGCCTGTTCACGGATAAGGCTGTCAAAAGCCATAACGTCAGTAGGATTCTCAATTGCTATTCGCGCAGCCTGTGCAGCAAAGTCTAGCTCCTTAGAGTCAACGTAAGCCTTCTCTAGAGTAGCGTTATAAGTGGAGGCACCCCAAGCCAATGGGTTTCTTTTCTTTAGCTCTGCACCTTCTTCCTTAGCTTTCTCTACATCCTGTAACGCTTCTTCAGGAGCCTCAGCCGTAGCTATCTTCTTACCTATTGCAGTACCAACAGATGCAGCAGTAGCGCCCAACCCTGCTAATGCCTGCATTCTTTGCACACCAGACTGATCTATGCCAGTAGCTGTAAAGCCGCCATATCTTTTAATGGGTTGTATAGCCATCTTTTACAGCCCGCCTTCTTTCGGTTTGCTAAGTTTATTCTTAATTGTCTTACCAGCCGCAATTAAATTTTCACCAGAACTGAGCAGCGTACTTACTCCCTGAGTGTACCCAGCCGCCTTAGCTGCTTGACCAGACCTAATAGTCTGCGCCCTTGCCAGCTTGCTACTTAAAGAAATCATACCTTCGCTTTGGCTTATAGATTTAGCTGACTCTAATGCAATACTAGCAGGCGTTCCTTCCATGCCTATCCCGCCAGCAGCCATAGCAGCCGCCTGTGCAGCTAACTGCCTGTTAAGCTCCTCTCGACGGGCTAACTCCTCTGACTCGGCCTGTATTTTTTCTTGCCTTGCCTGCTCTTTAGCAGCGTCTTCTGCGGCTTTACCCGCTTGAATAGAGCCATACACGCTTGTTGCTGTGCCAGCTATCACTGTTACAGCAGCAGCTACTACTACAAAAGCCATTACACTACCTCCGGCTCGACCAGAGCCTGTTCTATTTCATCTATATCAGTTAATTCAGTTGGGTGAAAGGTAATCCATGTACAGTCTGAGTGTGCATAAATAACTCTTTTTGTTCCAGGCAATGTCTCACCCAGAAATGGCCCGGTAATATCTTCTCTCTCATGTACGCTAACAACAGAGCATTCACCGTGCAATACACTGTAGAAGTGGCGAGTCTTATGCTTTGCCCCTACTACACACGTTTGAGCAGGCATAAACATCTCTCTAGCATACATACCATCTGAAAAATGATGGCGTACAGTGACATCAGCTTGAGGATATTCTTTAAGCCTATCCTGAAACTCATATATCTTGTCTTGTACTGCTAGGTTCACGATGACTCAACCTCGTACTCTATTGCTTGTAGATGGATAGGAGCAGGGTCTGGTACTGTAATCTCAGGTACTACGTCAATACCCCAGCCTTTACCACCATTGTTGTCTTGTATAATACCAGTTCTAACCTCAAACGGTGTACCTAATGGACTATCTGCTGTCTGGCCAAAGTTTCTGACAGCTACAGGGTTGCCGTCTATGTAGATACCAGCACTCTTGTACATGCGTAGGTTCATGCGGTTAATACGCTTTTCTCGCATAACATTGTTTGCACTAGCCTTTGAGCTAGTGTTCAGCGGCATAGGTACAATCTTAGGCACAAAGTTAAGCCCTATCTCTAGGTCTAAGTTGCCGCCTGATAGCTCTTCTGCTGTGAGGGTAATGGTGCCTGTACTAGATACAACGCGCTTATCTAGGTTGTTACCGTTACCAATAACACTAACTGTTGCGCCGTTAAGATGCTGATGCCCCAGGCTAACTGTTGTACTGCTCTGGTTTGTTAGCTTGATAGAGGAGTCAAGTAAGTAGTCAAAGCTCCAGCGATCTAGTGAGTATCTAAAGTTAACGCCTGATGTAATAAACCGACTAATAACATATAGCTCATTCTTTACTACAGAAGCAGATACTAAGAATCTTGATGCTTCAACACCATCAATAACGTAACCACTTTTAGCGTTTGTATACCGTGTAAAGCCGTTTATGTCTTGTGCGCGTACAGTATTAAGTACAGCGGCATTGCCGTCCTCATTGATGATAAACACCCAGTTAGAGTCTTCTGACGTTGTGCCAGACAATACTGCTACATCGAATGGGTTAGAAATTAATTGAGAAGACAACACGGATATATCATTACTTGTATAGGCATCCTCATTAAAGCTATACACAAACTGACGTAATGTCTGACCATTTTGGTCAACAAATAGTGTAGCACCATCTAAGGACTTGGCTTCTAGGTATCCAGAGCCGTGTTGTGTCTGCGATACAATGTCGATAGTAGATGGCGTACCACCTTTCACCAAGAACTCTGCACCAGTAGTAAACACTTGTAGCCCACGATCAGAGTTAATGTCTACTATTTCTGTTTGCGCCCTAGCGGTAAGGGTAACAAAGATACCTTCATCGTCATCACCTTCTTCAAAGAAGTAATCAAAGAAAGAACCTGACTTAGATGCAAACAAACTTTGTTGTTTAGATTTCGTGCCGCCTAGCCACAGTCTACCACCGTGGAATGTACCCATTTTTGGGTAGCCTCGTGTAGCACTCCATACATCTTCTTTTCTAGGGGAGCCATTCTGCACTTTAACAAACTCTAACGTATTGTCTTGGTTTCCCGCTGTTGGGAATCCACTAAATAACTCAAAGTCTTTAGTAGACTCGCCGCTAATAGTAATTCTGTATTGGCGTGTACCAATTCTTTCTACAAGAACACCTGTTTCGCCAAACACAGGCATTTCTTGCAGATTTTTCTGTATGTTAAATTTAGTGGAGGACTGCTGGTCAGCATTAGCATCGCCAGCAAATGTAATGTTTTTGCTTAGTACGCCTTCAATATCTATTTGAAATGTATCGCCTAGCTCCCAGTTGTGGCCGCTGCCATGTTGCAATTCTAGCGTCTGTATTTCATTTACAGGTGTAGGACTTAGTGCGTCATCATAGTCAAACTGCGGCACATTCAGGAACGGTATGTTGTCAATAGCAAACGAACTAGCTGTGTTGCCAGTGTTAATAATTCTTTTAGGTGGATGTTCCTCATGGAACAATAGCATGACGTTCTCTGTCTGTACGTCACGCACCCTAGCAATCTCGTTAAAGTCATAGGGTAGAGGCAGGTTAGCTATTAGGACAGTATCTGTAATGGTACTGTGCGGGATACGGTAGATAGCTAAGTTGCCAAAAGAAGGCGGGTTAGTTGGGCTTACAGTGCCTGATGATGGCGCTCCACCAGTAGCCACACACAGGTAGTGCCTGTCAGTCTCAATGCTGAAGTCAAATGTTTTAACGTCAGAGAAGCTCAGGTTGTCGTATATGACATTTAACCCAGTCAGTTCAACTTTCTGCGAACCTAGATCACCTGTATCACCTGTACGCACAAGACGCACATACGGTGTAGCCACAGTATCTGTAATCTTAGTTCTAAGCGATGTAGGTGTAGATGTTACTGTAATGCTTGCGCGATCAGTCCAGGCAGTACCGTTAGACGATGTTTGCACCTTAAATACAGACGTATCAGTGTTAACCAAAGTAAGCTGTATGTTCTGCACATCGATAAAGACAATGCCTGTAGTGGTGCTGCTTAAATCATATTGAGCAACAATATAATCAGCATTTGCGCCTGTGCCCAAAACACCAACATTAGTTGTAGTAGTACCTTTGGTAGCCTCACTAAAGTCGTTTAGGTTAGCTGGTGTGCCGCCTCTTGGCATGGTTGCCGTAAACTGGGTGCTAAGATATGCGCCCATAATGTTAATAGGCTTATCAATATGCTCTGTGCCTGGCCGTCTTTTAACACCACCCTGCGGTACAATGACTACGTTATCAGCAGTCTGTAGCCCAGCATAGTATTGGTTAAGGTCTGTGCGGCCCTTTAGTAGAGGCGATAGCTCACCGCTAGTAAAGCTGGCTTGCAGGAATTGTGACTCAGCCATTAGTACCTCACATTAATAAATGGTTGGCTTCTAAGCGGCTCCGTTGGGTATTGTTGTGAGTCAGTGTAACGTGCCATACGAGATGCGTTCTCGTACTTAGCAGCGTTAACCTGTGCTGATGCAGCACTGTCCCTGATAGAAGGCGCAAAGTCCATTGCTAGTGCGTACTCGATCATCTTAGCAAAGTAAACAGGCCATTCACCTTCAGCCACGTTTGCTATGTAATCAACGTACAAAGGCCCAGATGTATTGGCATACACCTTGTCGCCATAGATTCTGTATTGTATTGCAGGGTCTAGCTTAACTACGTTAATCAGGTCAGCAGGAAGCTGATAGATGTTTTTGTAGTCATTACCTACTGGAGTTTCTGTAGTAAGGGCTAACTGCGCTAATCGTCGAGCAAAGCCCCAGCGATACTTAGACATCTCAGCCTGCACGATGTTGTCGTACAAGTTGTTAGCTACGGTTTCTGCGCGTGTGTTACCACTTAATGATGTGACAGGCAGGTCGCCAATCAAAATCAAGGCGTTAGAAATTAACTTAATTTTCTCTGCCATACTAACCTCAGTAAGAAAGGGGGCCGTAGCCCCCATTCAGTTTTACGCGGTAATTGCTGTACCAGCGGCACAAACAACGGTAGTACCGTCATTTGATTCAACATAGGAAATACGTCCAGTAGGAGTGCTTCCAGTAGTACCGATAACCAGCAGAATGTCGCCAGCGCTCAGTTCCGCCGTTGCGTTAGCAAAGTAGTTAGTGTCAGCTACAACCGCTGAAGTAGCTTCAGTAGTTGTGTACTGCCAAGTAGAACCACCGTTGCCAGAACCGCCAATGCGGCATAGATCAGATCGAACAAAAGCCATGATAGTCTCTCCTTATGCAGTTTGAGTGTATTGAACTTTAACCAAACCACCTTCGTCGCGAACAACAGAGCCAGCCTTCAGCATGCCGTTACACAACCAAGAAGTACGCTCGGCTACCCAGTCGATCTCGGTCTTCATGTCGATACCGAGGGCAAGGCCCACAGCAGGACGCTGGAAGAAGTAAGAGTCAACTACGTTAGCAGCAACAGTCAGTCCACCTTCTACGCGAGACTCAAGAATTACAAACTTGAAGCCAGCCAGAGTGTCAACATCACCGTTTACGAGTGCTTTAATAGCTTGATAGTCAGAAGAAGTTGCCTTCTCGTCGTTCAACAGTCCACCTAGACCCAGTGCGTTTACAGCAGCAAACAGCTCAGAGTTAGGAACACCTTGGTCGCGTAGCTCAACCTGGGCTTTAATTACTTTAGCCATGTTCAGGTTAGAAGCGTTGCCACCTACGTTGGTGCCAATAGTTGATGTCAGAGGAGTAGAAGCATCCATAGCGTCGATAACAAGCTGGTCAGTACGACGACCAAGAGCACCAGCAATAGTGTTAGCCAGTTCCTGCTTCTCATCAAAGTTGACATCTTGAGCATCAAACATGTCAGTGTACTCTGGAGCATTCCAGTTGCTTAGAGTGGCAGTCTTAAACTCGTGCGCCACATCCATAGGAGTTACCAAGTCAGAAGTAGACTTCTGGTTAGCAAGACCTTTACCCATACGACGAAACTTGTAAGTGTCGCCAACTACATTGTTGCGCTGTGTTACAGCACCTTTCAGCAGGCCCATGCCCTGATAGGCATGTTTAACCATACTGTCAAACTCCGTGACCGCCACGGCTGATAGATTTTTACTCATAGTAGATTCCTCGAAAAAGAGTAAATTAAAAAGTTTTTCAAGGTTTTTGCTGAGTACCCAGTAAATTGGTCAGCATCCAACCTAATTTACTGGGCCTTAAAGAAAGGGTATCCAGTTTTTGAATTATACCCTGAATACCCCTACTGGATCAACCAACAGTGCGTTGGTGCGGCCTGTCGCCACCAAAGTCTTGCATCATCTTCTGTATTTTTGCTTCATGGCTTCTATCAACACTACGCAATAACCCACCATGCTCATCTTTCTTGAACATTTCAGCCTCAATGTCTGACCATGTAAGACCTGTAGGGCTTTCACCACCGTCAATAGGTAGCTTAGTAGGGGCTGTAGCTGACACTAGCATCTCAATTAACTGCACTGATTCTGCTGTAGTTACTAGATCACGGGCAACATCAAAGTCTTCAGCACTCATATTGTTCTTCATAAAGCCTTCAATCGTCTTTATGCGCTGCTGTGCGTTATCCCCTAACTTAGCTAACTCTTGCTCCTGCTCAACCTGCTCTACAGCTTCAGACTGTGCGGTTAACAGTTCCCATGCATCGTTAAATGCGTCCTGAGACATGTTGGTTCTAGTAGCAAACTCAGTCAGTTCTTCTAGCAAAGCATCACCAGACTCAATACCTTCAGGGCCAGCATAGCCGTCTTTAGGTGCGCCTGTAAATCCACCAAACTTCTTCTCTAGCTCTGTATACGCTTTAGCCTGTTCTGCAACAGACTTGTACTTGGTAGGGTTGTACCACTCAGGCATCTCGCCTGCACCCTTGATACCTTCTGATAGAAAGTATTCACCTTCACTTAACTCTGGCGATGACTGATCTAACAGGGTATCGCTTGTTGTTTCTTCTACTGCGGCCTGTTCTTCTGACATTAAATCTTCTCCCAGGGTAAATCAATAATCTTCCTCGACTTCCCTAATGGTTGGTGTTTAAGTTTTATCTCGCATAACTTGCGCTGTCCATTGAGCAAGGCGAGAGAGTTAACGTCGATCCATTCAACGCTTTTGCCATCCTTATTACAACGGAATGCACAAAACTTGCCTACATAATCATAGCCATCAAACTTATACTGTTTAGCTAAGTCATCTAGCCATTCCATCTTAAAGCCAATTTTATCTAGGTACTTCTTAGACTCATCACCTATAAGAACTTTTGGCGTTACCTTTACGGCACGTTTCTTAACTTCTTTAGTCATAGTATTTCTGCTTGGTTGATTTGATTAATTATGAATTTAACTACACCTGACTCACCGTTATGGTAAGCAGATTCGTAGTTTACATTAGGGGAGCCAAAGGAAGTGTCGTTATCGTAGATAAATCGTTTGTGTAGATCAGCAATGACTTGCTTACCTTCTTCAGAGTTGAAGCAACGATTGTATGCTTTAGCTAGTTCAGCAGCTTGTGACCGTTTTTTAGCCGTCTGCTTTTTTGCGGCCTCTGGGTTAACAGAAGCCTTCTCGATATCATCCCAACTCATTGTACTGGGGCTTGACTCGTAGCCATCCCAGCCTGTGCAGCTTGTGCGCCAGCTTGGATTATCTGTTGTTTCTCAGTTTCGCTTCGTATTAGTTCAGCAGGCATACCAGTTTTACCTCCAGCCCATGTACCAAAGTCTTCCAGCTTAAAGGCAATCTTGGCTTGGTCTGGGCCAGCAGTCTGCAATACAAATGCTACAGCCTGTTGCACTGACATCAGGTCTTCACCATCTTGCGCCTTAGCTAATGGAGACAAGAATTTAATATCTACGTCTTTATTATCTAACTGTATAGGAGTAATTAGCCCTCTACGAGTTAGAATAGCTGCTACACGCTTGATGATAGGGATTAATACTTCGGTCTGCAAGCGCCCAAACGCAGAACCAATACGTTTTGCTAGTTCTCTGGACTCTATAGCTACCTCAGTAGCACTGCGTACAGCACCATTAGGGTCTCTTAGATCGTTAAACAGGGCACGTTTGATAGCAGTCTGTAGCTCGTTAATCTCAAACTGCGCTAATGACAGGTTAGAGCCTGTGTCTAGTCGCTGAATACTAGGATTAGCAGAGTTGTTAGAACCTACAGGAATAACAATGCCTGGGCTTATACTAATATTGTAGGGGTTGGTTACACCGTCATCAGTTGCTGTGTACATACCCGCTAGATCGATAGCTGCTTTCTGTAGTACAAACTCTTTAGCTTTGTTTAGAGAGCGCACATCAGGCAATGCTTGTAGCGCAGGGCCACGACCACGAATCTCACCGGATACTTTAGAGTAACGGCCAGTTAACCAAGGGCTAGATGTACCGTAGTCTTCCATCCAGCTAATAGAATCTTCACTCTTTACCCAGACACAACCGTAATAGGTCTTAGACTTGGGCATAAATACAACACCTTCACTAATCTCTACGTCTTTGTCTGGTGAATTTTTG
>Ga0209199_1004151_pt1 | contig 13555 bp, 13 predicted proteins | sample COGITO_mtgs_1105_7_FD_184805 | JGI IMG/M metagenome (GOLD analysis project Ga0209199, IMG submission 184805) | Pelagic marine microbial communities from North Sea - COGITO_mtgs_110523 (SPAdes) (version 2) | ecosystem: Environmental > Aquatic > Marine > Epipelagic ...
TTGCTTTTATTCCATTTGAAAACGGAAAACCGTCAGGAAATTTAGAAGTTTTTGCAGATGGTTTTACAGGAACAGATCTTGTTAAGCAAATGAAAGATTCTAAGTACAGGCCAATGGGATTAGCTCAAGGGCCAGACGGATCACTATATATTTCCGAATCAAAAAACGGAAAAATATGGAGAGTTATCTTTAATGGAGACAAGCTAAATTTTGATAATGAAGCGCTTAAACAAATGGAAAACCTCAAGCAAAAAAGCTATTTGAGAATTCCAGATAAAAAACTAGATTTGCAGACATTAAAATAAAACACAGATATGCATTCAATAGAATTTGATAAATCAATTATTAAAGGAGTTAAATTAATTAATGTAGAAAAAATAATTACACACGAAGAAATAATTGAACAAAAAGCAGATAAACTTATAAAGTATATTGAATCTTTTAACTATGATGATATTATCATTTCATCTATTTTATGTTGTAGTAAGTCGTTTGTTATCATCGATGGGCATCACAGGTATTTTGCATTAAAAAAACTTGGATATAAACAAATTCCAGTTACTCTTCTAGATTATGATTCTGATCAAATCAAGACTGATTATGTAGAAAAAATAACTAAAAATCAAATTGTAGAGTACGGAGTTGCCGGCAAATTACTTACCCCAAAAAGCACTAGACACGTATTTTACTCTTCATCATCTAAGAATTGGGAGCCAATCATTTTATTATCAAGTTTATTTAAATTAAAAGGGAGTAAAAACCTTTAAAAAATAATTATCTAATTCCAATAGAAGCCCCAACAGTCAAAGAATTATATTCTTGAAAAGTATAATCAGCAAATAATTTTATTCCAGGAAGGTTAAAGCTTAATCCGGCATTTCCTCTTGGAGATTCTTTTTCCCATTCTACCTTCAAAGGATCTACTACATTGAAAACTATAACTTCTGAAGTATCTGAAATATTGTAGGACAACTCATATGAGCCTAAAATGCTTAAGTTAGAGACCCCTTTTGAGTAACCAACACTTGCGTAAAAAGTTATCAGCTTTAGGTCAATAGAAGAAATAATATTAGCGCTGTAGTTATTCATATCCATTATTGCTGTTTGCCCAACACCAGGAAGATTTGAAGTTTTTTGAAACTCATAATCAATTGAATAATTACTATACGCAAGAAGTAATGACAAATCTATTAAAGGTATCTTATCTACAGGTCCAAAATGTTGTAAAATATCATGCTTGATCCCAACTCCCATTAACCCAATATTCGTGTTTTTACTCGATGTTGTAGGAATATACCTAACAATAAGATCTGTATTAAAAGGAAGGCCTAAGCCAACTTGAATATTTGGAGTTATTAGCATATTTAAAAAAAAATCATTTTCTATTCCAGACGGAGCAATGAAGGTAGTGCTAAATTCGTTTGGAGGAAAGATAGCGGAGTCATCATTTATAGAAACACTTAAGGTTTCGTTTGTGTTTCCACCAAGAACAGTAGGCAAATAATCTGACGAAGACGTGATACTAGTTAATCCAGAAGTAGAAAACTTTTTGGCATCTGAGGGAATAAAAAAGGTGTTTAAGGAAACTGTAATATCAAACCCAAGCAACTTGTGAGTTTTAGCGGTATTAGCCCATCCACTTCCCATTCCAAAATTCACGCTAGCAACTAGCGGATTTAAATATTCTTTAAATAACAAGGATTGATCTTCTTGTGAGGCAAGAAGTAAATACTCTAGGTTTTCAAAATTTTGAGAAAAAGAGGTGACATTAAAACTTAAATATATAAATAAAAAAAGTTTTTTTTTCACGACTAATTAGGTTCAAATAATTCTAGAGGGATATTAGGAAATAATTTCCTAGCATTTTTATAATACAGCTTTTTCAAAATTGAATCAGGTAAATTTAACCCATACATTTTCCAATGAGCATGTCTTTTCCTGTAGTAATCAAAATATTCATCACTTGTTTCTAAGATTCTAAAATAAACATCGAACTCACTTTTTTTGTAAGTGTCTTTTCCAAATAAAACCCTGTCTTGATGTTCAACAAAAAACTTTCTTGCTCTGATAGGCTGCCTACCTAGTTCAGCAATTACTGCTCCAATTTCTGTATAAACATTAGGGAGGTCATCAAGTTGAGCACTCATTTTATCTAAATCATTTCCATACCAGCCAAGATGCGCATTAATAAAAGTTGTGTTAGGATTATTTTTAAACATATTATACTGCTCTTGCATGACCTCGTCAAATGAAGGGTATTCATCTGAATTTCTAAAACTTTGAGGTTTTTGCCTTGCATGTAAAAATCTTTCGTTATGCTTATCTATATGATCAAAAAATGGTGAAGGCTCTCCGCTATGTATGAGGACAGGTATATTTAATTCTCCACAAATTTCCCATATTGGATTTAACCTTTTGTCATCAACTTTTACTCTTTCTCCACTATCGTCTTTTAAATTTAAGCCAAGGTTTTTATACACCTTTAATCCAATAACTCCTTGCTTAACAGCGTCTTTGATTATTTCAACATTATTTTTAGCGAAATCTTCGTCATCAATTTTGTTAAAATTCACATTAACAAATACACCAAACCTATTTGAAAAGCCTTGTTTTTTAACGTTTTCAAGTGATTCTGTTAATGTTATATCCATAAGTTTTTGGTTACCTGCAAAAGCAGCAAATCCGGAGCCGCTTAGATTTATCATATAGCCCATGTTAAGACTATCCATTTCAGCTATAAGATTGGCAAAATCCATTACTGGCATTTTCCATTGATGACTATGTACATCTACAAAAGGAAACTTTGCACTGTTTCTTGGATTTTCCTCTACAACTAGAGACGATTTTGGACTATATTCCTCAATGTCCATCAGGTTGTTTTTCTTTTGAATAATATCTATGGAAAAATAAATAGTTACGGTTAGCAACACAATAAACAGAAATGCCTTTAAAAACTTTTTAAAACTCATTCGTCTTTATAAAATTTAATTAAACGGAATTACAATCTCTGTTAAATCCCACCTTAGCCTAAGGCCTGTAGATGTAGGACCACCTGGGGGTGAAGGTATAAAGTCAATAGTGAATTGCTCAACAGTTTCATTCAATTGTTGCGGAGTAACCGTAAAACTCATTAAATCTTTAGCACTGTCAGGCTCTGTAATTGCGAAAAAAGTATCAGCTTCAGAGTTAACAAAAACTTCCCATTGTTCTTCCCCTGGTACAGTATATAATCTGTATTTTCCAGACATTAATTGAATTCCTGAAATAGTAATTTCTGAGTTAATTGAAAAATTAGTGGCAGCATTAGCTCCTGTTCTCCAATATTCTCCGAACGGAACTAAGGCACCCTCAGATTTATTGCCAAAAATCAGCCTGTCTTTTTTAAAAGGCCTGCTGTATTCAACATCAAAAGTTAATTCATTATTCTTAAAAGTAACTTTTTCGAGAGGGCTAACAGGATTCATTATTAAATAGCCAATGTATAATACGATTGCGAGTAAAATAAGCCCAAGAAATTTTAAAATTTTTTTCATAGTTTTTTTTTCAAATTTAATTAAAATTGTTCATAATTTCTTTAATAGACTTTTTTATAATTGCACTCATCTTTTTATACCCTCTTTTGTTTGGGTGGAGCCCGTCGTAGGTAAGCAAACTTAACTCATCTTTCATTTTACTGTAAAAATCAAGGTATATAAAATTGTTTTTTTTTGAAGAACTAATCAGTTTTTGATTTAATTCAATCACTTTTTGATTTGCGTTTTTAATTTTTTCATTCCAAATAATTTCGGTTACAGGCAATACAGAGCATATGACAACCTTGATGTTGTTTTTTTGAGCAAGTAACCCCATTTTAATTATGTTTTTTGAAATATCGTCTATAGAAATATAGCCAGAATTTTGGGCTATATCATTAATACCTGCTAAGATATAAACAGCCTTAGGGCTTTGTTTAATTACATCTTCTTGAAACCTAGACAACATTTCAACCGAAGTTTGACCACTAACCCCTTTGTTAACAATAAATGAATTTTCTTCAAAAAATAAAGGGGAGTATGTCTGCCAGTGTTCTGTGATAGAGTTGCCCATGAGAACAATTTTTGTAGGATTCAATTTTTCGGAATTAATTTGAGAATTACATACTGTATATATCAAAAATAAGCACAAAAACACATAATAATTTAATTTTGTTTTTTTACTGTTTTTGCTAGTTTTTAAGCTTTTTTTGACCATTTTTGGTTGTTTTTTGCTAGTTTTTGCCAAATAATAGCTATTTTTTGTTAAAAAGCTTTGTGACATATTTTCCAAAAACATCAAATTCTAAGTTCACTAATGTCCCAACTGAAAAGCTGTTAAAATTAGTGTTTTCAAAAGTATATGGGATTATTGCAACACTAAATTCTGATTTCTTAGAGTTAACTACTGTTAGGCTCACACCGTTTACAGTAATAGACCCTTTTTCAATTGTAATATTATTATTTTTATCGTCATATTTAAATGTAAATGTCCAGCTTCCATTTTCATTACCAACATATGTACAGATTGCAGTTTGATCAACATGACCTTGCACAAAATGCCCGTCTAACCTGTCACCTACCTTTAAGCACCTTTCCAAGTTTACTTGATCTCCTAACTGAAGTTTAGCTAGATTGGTTTTGTCCAAAGTTTCTTTGATGGCAGTTACAGTGTAAGACCCTTCTTCAGTACTTACAACCGTCAAACACACTCCATTGTGTGAAACACTTTGGTCTATTTTTAATTCATTAGACAAACTACTAGAAATAGAAAAATTAATATTTGATCTATCGTAATTTATTGCTTTTATAACTCCAACACTCTCAATTATTCCAGTAAACATTATTATGTAGGTTTTAATTGATTAAATTTACTGAATATTATTAAACGATTTATTAGAATTTCGATGGAAAATAATAAAAAGCTAAAAGTAGGGATTTCTATTGGAGATATGAATGGCATAGGTCCTGAAGTTGTTTTAAAAACTTTCAATGATAAAAGAATTTTTGAATTCTGCATACCAATTGTTTATTGCTCGTCAAAGAATCTAAGGTTTTTTATGTCTCATTTTGGTTTTGACATTAAAATCAATGTTATTAACTCACCAGAAAAGGCGTCATTAGATTGCTTAAATATAATTGAGCCTTGGAATTATTTGCAAGAAATTAATTTTGGAAAATGTGATTTCAAAGTTGGAGAATTAGCAGTAAGTTCCTTAAAATCTGCGGCCGCCGATATAAAAAAAAGTAAACTAAATGTTTTGGTCACTGCTCCAATTAATAAAGAAGCTATACAATCTGAATCTTTTACTTTTAAGGGTCATACTGATTATTTAGATAGTGTTTTTGAAGGAAACAGCCTAATGTTTATGGTCACAAATAATTTAAAAATTGGACTTCTTACTGAACATGTTCCACTAAGCTCTGTCAAAGACTTAATTGACCAAGATTTGATTACAAGAAAAATTCAAGGCATTTACAAATCACTTATTAATGACTTTAGTATATCTAAACCTAAAATAGCGGTATTGGGAATTAACCCTCATTCTGGAGATAATGGTGTAATAGGAAATGAAGATGATACTATTTTAAAACCCGCTTTAGATTTAGCAAAGCAATCCGGAAAATTAATTTATGGCCCATATGCTGCTGATAGTTTTTTTGGTTCTGATAATTATAAAAATTTTGACGCAGTCATTGCAGCTTACCATGATCAAGGTTTAATCCCCTTTAAAACTTTATCATTTGGGGCTGGTGTAAACTATACATCAGGGCTTGACATAGTTAGAACGTCGCCAGATCACGGCACTGCTTTTGAAATTGCTGGTAAAGGAATTGCAGATCAAACATCATTTAAAAAAGCATTGTTTTCAGCAATTGAAATTTTTAAAACTAGAGCTCAAGAAAATGAACTGTCTAATAATGCTTTAAAAGTTTTTAGATTACCAAAAAAGAAAAAGAACAGCAAGTTTAAGTCATAAAAAGAATTTTTATATATTTGCACCCTCGAAATAAATTGTAATGAAGCCTAATAAAGATTTCGATATTGAATTTGTTGGATTAAAGTTAGGACTTCATGATTTCGAGTACACTATTGATAATACGTTCTTTCAAGAAATTGATTTTATTGACTTTAACAATATCAACGTGTTAGTTAAAGTTAAACTTGTCAAGAAAACAACTTTATTAGAATTCAATTTTGAATCTAAAGGCTCTGTTGAAGTTAATTGTGATATTTCTAATGAAATATTTAAGCAAGAGGTTAATAATAGCTTTGATTTAGTTGTAAAGTTTGGACAAGAGTTCAATAATGATAATGAAGAAATATTAATTTTACCTCATAGCGAGCATAAAATTAATATTGAGCAATTCATTTACGAACTTATAGCTCTTTCAATTCCTCAAAAAAGGATTCACCCAGGAGTTATTGACGGAACTTTAAAATCAGATGTTTTAGACAAGTTAAATGAACTTAGTCCGAAAGAAAATGTTTCAGTAAACAAAGGAGAAATTGACCCTCGTTGGGAAAAATTAAAAAAAATAGTAACAGATAAATAAATAAATTATGGCTCATCCTAAAAGAAAAATCTCAAAAACAAGAAGAGATAAGAGAAGAACCCATTACAAAGCTTCAGAAGCTCAAATCGCAACTTGTCCAACAACTGGTGAGCCGCATTTATACCACAGAGCTCATTGGTTTGAAGACAAACTATATTACAGAGGAAATGTATTAATTGACAACTCTGCTGTAGAAGAAGCTTAGTAATTATTATTCTACAAAAAGAGCGCTCTTAACTAGGAGCGCTCTTTTTTTGTTTTAACAAATAATAATTTTATCAATTTTGCTGCTTTTTTGTTCATTTTTCCCCTTTTTTACTCGTTTTTTGCCCGTTTTTGCTAATTTTTGCTCTTTTTTGCTTGTTTTTATAGTTTTTTTATACACATTTGTCATAGATTTTTTTTTATGAATAGTTTAAACGCTACTATTACTGCTGTTGGAGGATATGTTCCGGAATATGTTCTTACAAATAAAATTTTAGAATCAATGGTTGAAACTAACGATCAATGGATAGTTTCGCGAACTGGAATTAAAGAGAGAAGAATATTAAAAGGAAATGAATTAGGCTCATCATTTTTGGCAATAAATGCAGCAAAGGATCTACTAGCAAAAAAGAATATTGACCCAACAACTATTGATCTAGTTATTGTCGCCACAGCAACGCCAGACATGCAAGCTGCATCTACAGCTTCATACACAGCAACACAAATTGGAGCAATAAATGCCTTTTCATTTGATATGGACGCCGCTTGTTCTAGTTTTCTTTTTGGAATGTCAGTGGCTGCAAGATATATCGAGTCTGGTGCTTACAAAAAAGTACTACTAATTGGAGCTGACAAAAATTCATCTATGATTGATTACACAGACAGAGCAACATGTATAATTTTTGGAGATGGAGCAGGAGCTGTACTTTTTGAGCCAAATAATGAGGGATTAGGAATGCAAGATGAAATACTTAAAACTGATGGTAAAGGAAGAGACTTTCTCAAAGTAAAATCTGGAGGCTCGTTCTTGCCCACAGACAATGAGGCTATAAAAAATGGGGATCAGTTTATAAGGCAAGACGGTAAAACAGTTTTCAAAAATGCTGTTTTTAATATGGCAGATGTTTCTGCCAAAATTTTAAAAAGAAATAATCTTAAAAAAGAAGACATTCAATGGCTAGCGGCTCACCAAGCGAATCAACGTATTATAGATGCTACAGCAAATAGACTAGATCTTTCAAAAAACCAAGTGATGGTAAACATTGAGAAGTATGGGAACACTACTTCAGCAACTATTCCTTTACTTTTATATGATTATGAATCTAAATTAAAAAAAGGTGACAAAATCGTTTTTGCTGCCTTTGGTGGTGGATTCTCATGGGGATCAATTTATTTTAAATGGAGTTATAACAATAATTAACTAAATAATATATTTTATGGACATTAAAGACATTCAAAATTTAATAAAATTCGTTGCTAAGTCAGGGGCAAATGAAGTAAAACTAGAAATGGAAGATGTTAAAATCACCATTAAGACTGGTAAAGAACAAAAACAAACAATAGTTCAGGCCCTACCAGTTCAACAACAGCCAATAGCACAAAGCCCGGCAATTGAGATCCCTCAACCAGCAAGTACAAAAGAGGAAACACCAAAAGTAGAGGAAGAAAGCTCAAAATATATTACTATTAAATCTCCAATTATAGGAACATTTTACAGAAAACCATCGCCTGATAAATCAAACTTTGTTGAGGTTGGTTCGTCTATAGCAGATGGTGATGTTTTATGTGTAATTGAGGCTATGAAGCTTTTCAACGAAATAGAATCTGAAGTAACAGGGAAAATTATTAAAATTTTAATTGATGATGCTTCTCCTGTAGAGTTTGATCAACCGTTATTCTTAGTCGACCCATCTTAGTCAGTTAATTTACATTAAAAAAAAACAGTTATGTTCAAAAAAATATTAATTGCGAACAGGGGTGAAATAGCTCTTAGAATAATTAGAACATGTAAGGAAATGGGAATTAAAACTGTGGCTGTTTATTCAGTAACAGATGCTGAAAGCATACATGTTAAATTTGCAGATGAAGCAGTCTGTATCGGCCCAGCACCTAGTAGTGAGTCTTATTTAAAAATTTCAAATATAATCGCAGCGGCAGAGATTACTAATGCCGACGCAATTCACCCTGGATATGGGTTTTTGTCTGAAAACGCAAAGTTTTCGAAAATATGTGAAGAACATGATATTAAGTTCATTGGAGCTTCTTGTGATATGATTTCAAAAATGGGAGATAAAGCAACTGCAAAATTAACGATGAAGGCAGCAGGAGTACCATGCGTACCGGGTAGTGATGGGATTATTGAAAACTTTGCAGAATGTAAAAAAACTGCAAAAAAAACTGGATATCCAGTTATGCTAAAGGCAACAGCTGGAGGCGGAGGAAAAGGCATGAGGGCTGTTTGGAATGAGTCTGATCTAAAAGATGCTTGGGATTCTGCTAGACAGGAATCAAAAGCTGCTTTTGGAAATGACGACATGTATATGGAAAAGCTTATCGAAGAGCCAAGACACATTGAAATCCAAATTGTTGGTGACTCAAAAGGGAAGGCTTGTCATTTGTCTGAAAGAGATTGCTCAATTCAAAGAAGACATCAAAAGCTAACCGAAGAAGTTCCTTCTCCTTTTATGACCGATAAGTTAAGACAAAGGATGGGTGAAGCAGCAGTAAAAGCATCTGAGTTTATTAAATACGAGGGAGCCGGAACGGTAGAGTTCTTAGTAGATAAAAATAGAAACTTCTATTTTATGGAGATGAATACTAGAATACAAGTAGAGCATCCCATTACTGAACAAGTTATAAATTTTGATTTAATTAGAGAGCAAATATTAGTTGCAGCAGGTGTTCCAATCAGTGGCAAGAATTATTTTCCTCAAATGCACTCAATTGAATGTAGAATTAATGCAGAAGACCCATTTAATAATTTTAGACCGTCACCTGGAAAAATTACAAACTTACACCTGCCAGGAGGTCACGGAGTAAGGCTTGACACTCATGTTTATTCTGGGTATTCAATTCCTCCTAATTATGATTCAATGATAGCAAAACTTATTACTACTGCTCAAACAAGAGAAGAGGCAATAAACAAAATGAAAAGAGCTTTAGATGAGTTTATAATTGAAGGTATTAAAACTACCATTCCTTTTCACAGACAACTTATGAATAATCCACAATATATTGAAGGAAAGTACACCACTAAATTTATGGAAGATTTTGAAATAGAATCTAATTAATAACTTAAGGTTTATATGAAATTCTCTTACTGGGAAAACAAAACTTGGCTTTCTAACATTGACTTTGTTGTTGTCGGTAGCGGAATTGTTGGGTTAAATTGTGCCTTAGAACTTAGAACTAAACATCCGAAATCAAAAATTGTTATTTTAGAAAAAGGGCTAATTCCTCACGGAGCTAGTTCTAGAAATGCTGGCTTTGCTTGTTTTGGAAGCCTAACAGAAATTATAAGTGATTTAGACTCACACAGTCCTTTGGAGGTTTATGAATTAATACAAAAAAGAGTTTCTGGATTAATCAGGCTAAGAAATCTTTTGGGAGACAAACAGATTAAATATAAAGAGTTTGGCGGAAATGAAATATTTCTACAAGACGACACAGAAAAGCTACAGAATTCTTTATCTAAAATTGATGACATCAATAAACTTATCGAGCCAATATTCAATGGAAAAGTATTTGAGTTAAATAAAAACAAGTTCAATTTTCAGAACACTTTAAAAGATATAATTCACAACAAATTTGAAGGGCAGATAGATACTGGAGAAATGATGGACGCACTCTTAAGTAAAGCACATAAATCTAACATTAGAGTTATAAATAATGTGTTTGTGGAGAACTTTGAAGATCTTGGCCCATCAGTTAAAGTTTGCACAAATCAATTTACCATAAGTTGTAATAAATTATTTATTGCAACAAATGGATTTTCAGAGTCAATAATTCAAGAAAAAGTTGTTCCAGCTAGAGCACAAGTTCTCATTACTAAACCTATTAAAAATTTAAAGGTAATTGGAACATTTCACTTTCAACAAGGGTACTATTATTTCAGGAATATTGATGATAGAATTTTATTGGGTGGAGGTCGGAATTTAGATTTTCAAGCAGAAAATACAAACGAGTTTGGAGTTACAAATACTGTACAATCTAAATTAGAGAAATTACTAAGAGAAGTTATTTTACCTCAGACCGATTTTGAAATTGACCAAAGGTGGAGTGGTATTATGGGTATTGGAAATAAAAAAACTACAATAACAAAACAACTTTCTAACAATGTTTACTGCGGGGTGAGACTAGGAGGAATGGGAGTTGCAATAGGTACTAATGTTGGGTCTGAATTAGCAAACTTAATTTAATGACTTTATAACTTTATAAATCGTTTGGTAGTTGTAGAGTTTTCATTACTTATTTTTATTAAGTAAACTCCTTTAGTAAACGAGCTGACATCAACTTCACCCACATTTGAAGCAGCCATTACGAGCTGACCCAGAAGAGAATAAATTTTAATGTTATAGTTGCTTGAATCCCCTGAGATGTAGAGTGAGTTTTTTACAGGATTTGGAAATATTTTTATTAAGCTATAAGCCATATTCTCAACATACAAACTACTACTATTGATCGCATTTGGGCTGCCATTTTCATTAATACAATTCCAACTCTCTGGTAAAGAATTATCTAATTCGGGAGTAATTAATTCTAGTGTATTGCCAGTTTCATATGCACAAGTAGGCCAAGGAGACTCAGACTCATACTTTACCTCGTCAACTAGTTTATCGTCAGAGGTATATAATCTAACTTCATCAGATCCTCCAAACCCAAACCCAAGCTCACCAATATAAGGTATACCAGGGAATGCAGTTGTAAAATCAGCCTCATCTTTAACGATAATTAAATATCCGTTTGCTTCAACTTGAGTCCCTTCTGGAATTACAAAAACATGGGAATCGTTATCATCTTTAATTTTCCAATTTGAAACATCTTTTATAGTTGATTCTGGATTATATAATTCAATCCAGTCATCAGGGTTAAAAGAATCAATTGATCGGTAATTAATTTCATTAATTACCATTGTTTCAATTCTAAGAGGAATACTTTCTTCATAAAAGCATATTTGCGCTGAGTCTTGAACAACTATATTATATGTACCAATAGGAAGTCCAGAGAACACATTGTTTGTGACAAAGCTTTGCCCACCATCAATACTATACAAATATGGACCTTCGCCAGATGTTGGCGTAATCATTATAGATCCGTCTGTGGAAACTACTGAAGATGCTGTAGTTGCGACTATATTTACTGAAGTTAATTCACACGCCCCAACATAGACAGTTTGTTCAAATGTACAAAGCCCTGTAGCGCCCATAACAACTACATTATAATCTCCAGGAGCTAAATTGCTGAAAGTGTTAGAATCAAAGAATGTTACTCCATTATCAATACTATATTCAAATGGACTTAAGCCAGAATTTGTGTTAATTGTAATTGTCCCATCATTAACAGCAATAGGACTTACACAAGTAGGACAATCAACAGTAAAATCTATAGGGTTGTACCCACTACTTGTACAGCTTATACTTCCATCTTCTTGAACGATTAGAGTTATATTATCTCCTGAAGACTGAAAAGTCAATCCGGAAATATCTCCACCTGCACCATAACCATTGTAAAGTTCGGCACCATCAGAATCAAGAATTATTAATTCATCATATCCATTTTCTACTTGCCCAGAGTTAATAGTAAGATTCATTGGGCTTCCATCAAGACTAGTAAAAGAATAAGAGTTGTCTAATCCAGTTTCATAGCAAAAGCTAGTAGTTGTTGGAACAGATGTAGAATTTACTGGAGATGTATTAATGTCGGCTGTAATCTCACAACCCGAATCATCAAGACAAAACACTTCCTGTGTAAAGTTGTCAAATTCACCACTATTAGAAAGAATAATATTTTCAGACGAATCTAAGATTAGAAAATCTCCAAAGCCGTAACCACAACAAATACCATCTCCATAAGAGTCATAAACATAAAGTGAGAAGCAAGAACTATAGTCCACACAAATATTTTCAGTAAATACTTCCGTGTCATTATCCAATGCACCAGTGGCAATTATTTGATTAGATTCATCTAAAAGCTTCCAAGAAGTTTCTTCAGGATAGTCGTCTGCATTAATCACTAGTGTAATAATATCATAATTTGAATCTAGATTTGTGCTTATAGTAGCTGAATTATTGGTTTGATCTTCATCTTGCTGACTATTGATGTCTAATAAGTTTAGAGTAATGTTATTGTCTTGCTCAAGGTTGTCATTAATTGTGATTGTTACTATTCCTTCTTGTTCGAACGGTATATTTACTTCCGCGTCAATAACATCAACTGTTAAATCATTTACAACCACTTCAATTTCAAGTTCAGTTATAGTTTGTTCACCATGGTTATAAACTAGCGTTTCTAATTCAACGACATCGTCACATACAACTTCTAATTCACCAAGAGAAATCTCCCCATTTAAAAGGTGGACCTTTCTTAAAACAACACTTAGAGTATCATTATTTTCATATTCATCATTAATATGATTAACAATTGAAGTAACTGTATAGTCTCCAATATTTGAAAAATCTTGAGGTACTGAAAACTGATAATCAGCTTCGCTAAATGGTTCTATGGTTTGATCTATAATAACAGTTTCCATTGACTGACCATCTACCAATAATTCAATGTTAAAGTCAGTCATATCGTTTAAGCCATTGTTTGAAATTGTTGTTGTTACTAATTCATCACTTCCAAGACTTGAAGAAGATTGTGGGCTAGTAATTGCGGAAACACCTAAATCATAATCAGATGTAATATCTGCCCAAAACGAAACCCATGGTCTAGCTTGTTTTATGATTAATTGGCCTTCTTCAGTAACTTTATATTCAATATCCATCGCAAAACCCTCTGCT
>Ga0209199_1004162_pt1 | contig 13523 bp, 8 predicted proteins | sample COGITO_mtgs_1105_7_FD_184805 | JGI IMG/M metagenome (GOLD analysis project Ga0209199, IMG submission 184805) | Pelagic marine microbial communities from North Sea - COGITO_mtgs_110523 (SPAdes) (version 2) | ecosystem: Environmental > Aquatic > Marine > Epipelagic ...
TTACAAATACCCACACCGCGGCATTCTTTGTATGACGCTGTGGCCATGGAAATGGAAAAGGCTGAAGACTTTCCCGATACTATTCAGGAGCGCGCCTATTCATCGGCTATCTGGTATAAACCATAAAGTTTTAGACTGTCTGGAAGACACCATCGCAAAGGATTCTAAATCAATACTTCTATGAAGCGGCACGCTTTCTGTATTCATTGGGGGTCAGTGCGTTCCAGCGTTGAAACGCTCTGTGAAAGTTTGTGGCTTCGCCGTAGTTCAGGAGATAGGCTATATCAGCAACGCTGAGCGATGTATTACTCAGATAATTTTGTGCAAGCGTGTTTTTAATATTATCGAAGATGGCACGGAAATCGGTTCCTTCAGCGGACAAACGGCGCCTAAGTGTACGTTCAGTGATGTGCAGTTGCTCAGAGACTTCTTTTATATTACGGAAATCTCCCGCCGATTGGACAAGTAAGCGGCGAACAGCTGCCGTGACCTCCCTAACATCTGACATGCCTTGAAGGATTTCTTCGCACTGCTGCGTAAACAGAACGTTAGTCGCTGGGTTTCCGGTCCTGATGCGTTGGTTTAACCAGCGCTTTGGTATAAATATCTGGCTGTATTCCTGATCGAATTCCATCGGAATTGGCCATAGATCTTTATAGGCAGCAACGTACGTAGGTCTGGGATAATTGAAATGCACCCTGATCCCTTCGTGTGGCTGGGCGACCAATAACCGAGCGTTGGCATACAATTGTGAAAAGACCAATTCAGTCACAAGCCTTTTCTGGTGATCGTTACATGTATCTTGATGCAAGCGGATTATGACGCCGTCTTCGGATTGTTTGCGACTCCAGTAGGCGTGATCAATGAATGTTTGCCCATAGCGAAGAAAGAGCTCGAGCGCGGCCCCCATATTAACGCAGCTCATGATGCAAAATCCGTAAGTGCCATACTCAGTCACATCCAAACTCTCACCAATTCGGATCGCTAGCGCTGGGTCCCCCGATATTGCCACAGCTGTTTCTAAAATCTCTTGAATAGAAGGGAAGGAGTGATCGGCTTGAGTGGTGTTGGCAGTGGGTTCGCGTTGTAAAATAATGCGTTCATACAATTCAGTATAATTGATACCGAGGCTTTGCAGTCTGGCTCTAAAAGGCCTTACAGTGAAATCTCGTATTGTTAGTTTTTGCATTGTATTTTGCCCTCAAGACCGATCATTATCGTGGCTTCTCAAATATATAGACAACACAAACGATGACCCTTTTTACTTTTTCTTCCACTAATTCCCTTACTTCCGGCCGGCACCGATTATCATTACGTCGACCAATGTAATTGGTTTAGTTACTCCGATAATCATCTCAATTCACAAAATTATTGTCTTGCCCTGTCGCGCTGTACCAGATTGGCGACGACCATGCGCGTTCCTGAATAGTGCTTGGTATGTCTGATCGCGGAGCAAGCCCAGTACGTAAAGCGTCCCAGGTGGACCATCTGCAGACAGGGTTCTCCAGTACCCGCACGTAATAGAATGCCTCTTGTCCGGGGATGAAGCTTGGGTCCTGCCACAGGCCTTTCAGTTCGGCGGATCCAACATCGGTCGTAGTTGAGCAATCATCTAGGTTAACTCGCGCGCCGTTGTCGGGGCAACGATGGGTCTGCGGATTAACACTCAAGCCATCGGAGCAGACCGCATCAAACACCTGTTCCTGGTGTTCACCTTTCTCAAACCAGCCCTTGATAATTTGTACTCGCTGCAGCTTGGCGGTATTCGGGTCGGCTACGGCCCAGGTCAGGAAAGTGGGGGTGCGATCATCTTTGGCCTGCAATGTACCACCCATCGTTGCACTGCTCTGATATGCATTGCTGATCAGGTCAGGGCTGTCCAGCTGTACATCAGCCAGATGATAACCGGCGAAGAATCTCACTTTTATTCGAGTGCCACTGGTCGCAAACGTTTCCTTGCGGCGCAGCGCATCATAAATGGCTTCGCGAGTATTCTGCTCTGCCCAGACCCCGGCAATACCCGAAGCGCTCCAGAACTTGTAATTCTGGAAGTTAAGATAAGTCTCGCCATCTACCTCCTCGGTCATTTCGGGTGCGGCTAGTTTGAGCAGAGTGCCGTAGAGAAAGCTTGCGGGCACAGAACCCCGTAGCTCAGCACTAGCGTCCATCAAGCCAATTTTGCCGAAGTAATTGTCCTCCTCCAGTGCAGCGGCGGCTGTGTGGGTATCGCTGGAACCGATGACGCCAAATTTATAGGGGTTTGCGTTATTGGTTTTGGCCATGGCAAGGCCGCGTTGCCAGGCTTCTCGCACATAACTGCCCTGAGGTTTACTGGGTAAGGGAGAGGCTACCCGCAGGGGAGAAATTTCGAAATCTGCCCACTCATCGTTTTTTGATAGCAGGGGATGAGTGTCAGACGTGCCCTTAACCTGAGTGATTTCGACCATAGGTTCGTTGCGCATGCGCTGGTCTGCGTACTCCTGATCGATATTGTTACCTGCCCAATCGGTAAAGGCGAACATTGCACCGTTGGAGCCGTTGCTGTTGTGTGGAATAGCCAGGCTTTCTATACCTTGTTCGCGCAGGACATCCATCCAGTCCCAGAGGCCTTCGGGATTGATGCTGTTCAGACGGGAGAAGGGTACAGCGGGTAAACTGTCCGAGCCGCGGAAAATAACGTTGCGATGCAGGTTTTCTTTGTCCCCGGAAGATGTTGTGTATTCGTAAGCCGCAAAGGTGGTGAACTGGCCGGGCTGGTAAGCGGCGTTGGCGGCTTCTACTGTCTCAATCCACGCCGATTTACTGACATTGTTAACGGTGGCGTTGTCGAAGCTTCCGTCGAGCAGATTGGCGATCACGTCACTGAAGAAGTTGTTGAAGATAAGATTTCTTTTGGCCAAATCGAGCATTCCGCCATCAAGCGATTCATTGATGTCATGGTAGGGCTGAGACAGCTCGTATTGTGAAAATTCTGTACTGGTGTCGGCCGCCTCGTTAACCAGACCCAGCATAATTGCATGATCTGTAACTGCGTAAAAATCAAGCGGTTGTGACAGTTGCACTTCAAAACCGCTAGGATGCATGATTGCCTCGCCCTGAGCATAGCGGTAGGCGTCGGTTGGTGTGGCAGTGGTGCCAAAAGCAGACGCATCGAAAGACAGTGTTGTATGCACATGCAGATCACCGAAGTAGGCATTGCGGTCCGGATTAGAATCTAGCCGAGTATTGCCGGGCTCTGATGAAGATAAGGGCGAAGATGGAAACGAGATAATTTCACTATTTGCTGGGATAACGGTGTTGGTTGTGCGGTAGTACTCTTGCGCCTCATATCGCTTTTGTGACTCTTCCTGATTTCCAGAGCATGCAGTGATTAATGCAACAGCAGCTAACACTCCAATATGGCAAGTCATGCGGAAAATCATCGTATTCCCCATCTCGTTACACTGGCGTTTTTTATTTGATCCATGCAATTACCACCTATTTACCAGCCATAATAGCAATCATCTTTTGCGCGGCTTCCATGCCTGAGTTTTGATTCTGTCCGGTGATAAAACGCTGTTCTTTATCGATAGCTACGTGGGTGGCAAAAACGTCCCGAAAGGCCGTTTGGCTTTCAAATAGCGCACCGACTTTACGCAGCTCTGTCTCGGGGTGCATGGGGGTAATTTCGATACCAAGCTCTTTCACTTGTTTATCGGTGACCCCGGTCATGGCGCGGCCGGCTATCAGCTTATTGCCGTCACGGTCTTCTACATTGATAAGGCCCAAGGCACCATGGCAGACAGAACCGATGAGTGGTTCTTTAGGCGCGTAGTAGGCTTCACTAAGTTTCTGTCCCAACACCTCAGAATAACCTAGATCGTAGGCCGCACCCCAACCGCCAACGATAAAAATGGCATTGTACACGGTGAAATCAACGTCATCTATGCGCAGGGAATTTTCCACTTTGGCGAGCAGAGTCGGGTCATTGAGATAACGCTTGTCTCCAGGGCTAATGCTGGCGCGGCCAAAGCCGCTGGGGTCCACAGGAATTTGGCCGCCCTTAATGCTGGCGACATCAATCTGCATGCCAGCATCCAGAAAGCTGTAATAAGGGTGTGTCAATTCTGAAATAGCGATACCAGTAGGGTCACCCGTCGTTTCGTTTGGAGCATTAAGTACTCCGTGACTGGTGGTAATTATTAGGGCGCGCATGCCGGCAGACAGCTGATGGGTTTCACCTGTGTATTCAGGGTGGAGGCCTGCCTTATGCAGGATAGTGGGCAGGGCAATCACAAGTACTGCGGCAAGGGCAAAGGCCGCTAGCCCCAATTTGAGTAGTTTGGTTTTCATAGTATAACCTCTGTTATCAACGAAACTTAAGTTCGCTGTATTTGTTGTGTTTAAATTCTAAATTGACAAAGTCTTTGGTGTATCTATCGTTATTTTTCCAAGGATCCCGATCACCGTTTCTGGGCATGAGATCTCGTGCTCGATGCACATAGCCGGCGTTAAAATCCAGCATCGGTAATTCGCCGATCTCACCTGTTAAGGTTGGTGTCACACTGGTAAAGCCATTGCGATCCATTTTTTTAAGCAACCCGCAGATGTATTTGGCAGTAAGATCAGTTTTTAGTGTCCATGAGGCATTCGTGTAGCCAACGCTAATGGCCATGTTTGGGACGCCAGAAAGCATCATGCCTCGGTAGACAAATTGTTTCGTTAGATCGATTTGATCGCCGTCGATGCTGTAGATGATGCCACCGCCGAATTTTAATTTAAGACCCGTTGCTACGACCACGATATCAGCGTTCAACTGGGTGCCGGATTTTAAAATGATACCCGAACCATTAAAGCGGTCGATATGGTCGGTTACTACTTCGGCTCGCCCCTCTCGAATAGCCGCAAACATATCACCATCGGGGACCGCGCACAGGCGTTGATCCCAAGGGTTATAGTTGGGCGAGAAGTGGGTATCGATATCGTAATCTGGGCCTAGCTCTTTACGAATTTCGTTGAGTAGGTAACGGCGTACGCGCCCAGGTTTTTTTCTGGATAATCGATAGATAAATTGCTGTAGAAATACTTTTTTCCAGCGGATCAGACGAAATACCCAACTACTTGGCAAGCACTTACCTAAGGGTTTTAGCCAGGGATCTTCGGCAGGCATATTAGCTATATAGGTCGGTGAGCGCTGCAGCATCACCAAGCTGGCGGTGTCTTTAGACATGGTGGGTACTAGGGTAACTGCTGTGGCACCACTGCCAATCACAACAACACGTTTGTTTTTATAGTCCAGTTGCTCTGGCCATTGTTGGGGGTGAATAATCTCGCCTTGAAAGTCGTCTATACCAGAAAATTCAGGGGTATAACCCTGATCGTAGTCATAATAGCCACTGCAACTAAGGATAAATCGGCAGCGAATGGTCAACGGCTCTTCGGTGTCGGATTGAGGCTGGGAACGAGCAGCGGTGACTGTCCACAAGTTGTCAGTGGAACACCAATGAGCCGATACTACCTTGTGGTTGTAGCGGATGTGTCGATTGAGGTCATACTCGTCTGCGGCCTCACGAATGTACTCAAGAATGGTGTCGCCGTCAGCGATAGCAGATTTTTTTACCCAAGGCTTAAAGCCATAACTGTAGGTATACATATCGCTGTCTGAGCGAATTCCTGGGTAGCGGAATAAGTCCCAGGTACCGCCGCTTACTGCTCGGGACTCCAGTACAGTAAAACTCAATTCTGGTGACTTGCGACGCAACTGACAGGCACTGCCGATACCGGAAAGACCGGCACCTACAATAAGCACGTCGACAAATTCAGCGGCTCCACTCATGACTGTCTCTCCATCGATCGGGTTTGAATGATCGGCAGTATAGGCGTCGGTTAAGGTGGCGTTTATATCATATTCGGACGTGTCGATTGTGGCTGTGGGGTTGGTGGATCGCAAATGTGAAGCTTGCATGTTTCCTGAGCCAGCACCAAGGATAGTAGTTGAGATTATCAGACATAAATGTCTGAATATGATACTTCGGTAGTTGGGCGAGAAGATATACTCGAAACTATCAAAGTAAAGTGAAATTGCCGATCATGCCTATCTTATTAGAGACTATAATCCATGCTTAAAAAGTTGATCCTGGGAATAGTTGTCGTCCTGTTTTTGATTGGGGGCGCTGGCGCTGCTAAATTTTTATTTCCCATCTATGCGGTTCTAGAAAAGGTTGGACCCGGTACTGCGCCGCGTGACCTTGTCCTACAGGATGACAGCAAGGCGGTGGCTCCTTATCTCAATGTGACTGCGGAGCTTGCCGGAGAGCAGCCGACTGCTGATGTTATGGCTAGCGCTGAAACGCATCTCTATTGGGGCGAGTTGCATCTGCATACCAGTGAAAGTTTTGATGCCAGTATGATGGGGAATAAACTTAGCATTGAAGATGCTTACCGTTTCGCCAAAGGTGACCCCCTGATGGGTCCCGGAGGGGAGACTATGCAGTTGAGTCGCCCGCTGGATTTTGTTGCGATTACCGACCACGCCGAAGGCTTCGGTAGTCGCACCCATTGCGATGATCTAAATCTATCGCTACGTGAGCGCGCGACTTGTTGGCTGATGGGCATGGATAACCCGGCACTATTTTCTATTTTTGTCGATGGGGCTCGCGGTACAGCCCAACCAGGCGATCCTTCGCAGTCAGCGGGTGTTTATCAAGCCGAGCTCCGTCAGCCTCTCGATATAAGTCAAATGCCCACCTGCAAAGGGAGCGAGGGTGCGGCTCAACGTTGTTATGACAATACCTACAGGGATTGGGCACGTTATGTCCAGCTTGCGGATGACTATTACGAACCCGGAGAGTTAACCACACTGATTGCTTACGAGTTTTCTCCAGGGTTACCGGATCAGGGTAAGCACCATCGCAATGTTATTTACCGTTCCAACATTGTGCCTAAACGGGCCATTTCCAGCTTTGATGTACCCAACGCCATTGAGCTATGGAAGGGGCTTGAAGCGACTTGTGATAAAGGGGATGGCTGTGACTTTTTGACCATACCGCATAATCCGAACAAAGCCTGGGGTCTGACTTATTCACGTTACACCTGGGATGGCCAGCAGTATGGCGAAGACGATTGGCGCCTGCGGCAAAAGCGTGAGCCCCTGACTGAAATTTTTCAGATTAAAGGCTCACAGGAATGTGCGCTGGGTGTTGGCGCCACCGATGAAGAATGTGCTTTTGCCCAGGTGCTGGATCCCTGTCAGCCGGGAGAGACGACCGGCTGTGCCTTTCAAACCGGATTCGTTCGCCAGGGTATGAAGGTGGGTCTGGAGCTTGAGCAGGAGTTTGGTTTCAACCCCCTGCAAAATGGTTTTGTCGCCGCCACTGATAGCCATAACTCCAATCCTGGGGATGTTGAGGAGTGGGATTACCGCGGCTCGGCAGGCACTGTTCAATCTCCCGCATTGCGCCGTCTTAGGCACACAAGCACGAGCGAGAAAGCGTACAGGTCCTCTCTTAAATTCAACACCTCGGGGGGGCTTGCCGCAGTTTGGGCGCCCGAGAATACCCGTGAAGCCATTTTCGACGCGCTCGCACGCCGCGAAACTTATGCCACCTCAGGGCCGCGTATTGCACTGCGTTTTTATGCCGGTTGGGATATCGATGAGTCGATGATCGACGCTCCCGAACTGATGCCTTATCTGGAGACTCATGCAGTTCCTATGGGGAGAGTACTTCCCGCTCGCGAAACTGTTGATGCGCGCGTTCAGAGTCCCGAGTTTTTTATATGGGCGGTGCGCGATGCCATGGACGCTCCCCTGCAGCGCATTCAAATGGTCAAAGGTTGGATTGATGCGACGGGTCAAACTCATGAAAAAGTGATTGATATCGCCTGTGCTGATGGTCTGCAAGTCGAGTCGGCAAGCGGCCGCTGTCCCGACAATGGTGCCAGCGTCGATCTCACCAGCTGCCAGTTCAGTGCTGGCCTTGGTGCAACTGAATTAAAGACCGTCTGGCGTGACCCGGATTACAACCCTAACCAAAGTGCCTTTTATTATGTGCGCGTATTAATGAATCCGACCTGTCGTTGGTCGAGCTTTGATGCTATTCGCCTTGGCAGAGAACCTGACCCGACTGTACCGGCAACCATTCAAGAAAGAGCCTGGTCTTCACCGATTTGGGCTAGCGGCCAACCATAGAAGAGAGTATGTGCTGATGACCCTGCAAGACTATCAATCAGAGCTCAATGGTTATTACCAGAATTCGCCTTGTGCCACTGAGTATGGCGGAGTTAGACGCCAAAAACATGCGCGAAGCCCCGGCTTGAATATTCAGCCAGATGAAAGATTAAGCGTCACTTCACGGCAGTTTTCAAAAGGCAAGTGGGTGGTCGGCACCGTTAATGCCGATAAACGCTTATTTATTTTTGGCTGCTCTGTGCCTTCCCAACCTGATGTTTCCATTGGTTGGGTGGAAGAGGTTGACCCGATTACCCTAGAAACAATTAGACAGTCCCCTGAATTAACCACCGGCGGACATAACTGGTGTGGTGGCGCTGCGGTGCTGGCTGACGGCACCATTATTACCGGCTTTGGTAATCGCATACATAAACTGACCCTCGAGCTTGAGCTTATTGCGGAACTGCAGGTGCCCGTGGATCATGCCCACAATGGCATCAGTCTGCTGTCTGATGGCATGATGATTACCCGCAATCTCGAGCACGATCACAGCAAAAAATCGGTCTTTACGATTTTTGATCCAAACACGCTAAAGGTGGTCAAGATAGTTGAATTTATTGGTGCTTCTATTGGCCGTTTCTGTGTCGATCTGACCCTAGAGGGCGAATTTGTTTACGCCACCACGCCTACCCATATTCACCGCCTGCTCTACAAAGATCAAAACCTGATTCTGGATGAAAACTGGAATGCCTCCTATGACCTGCCTGGCGAAGATCAGAGCTTTGCCTGGTGCAATACCGTGGGCGATGACAGTGTCTGGTTTATGGATATGGGTGACACTCCACCACTAAAGACGATTATGCGTGCCTACCCCGTTGGTACCAAACCGATGGCTTTTTCGACACCGAAGCGGGCTCCCGTGCGAGTGCATCGGGTTTCCACCACTGACTGCAGTTCAGCCGATGCTTTTACGCCTTTTGGTTTGTCCGGTGGTGGTCATGCGGCATCCCCGCTTTATGTGCAAGATAGAAAAATTATTTTAGCCTTTGATACTAACAATAGGAAAACCGGAGCCTGGCGATTTAATGGGCCGGGAGAGTTTGAAAAATTGTGGGTGCATGATATCGGAAATTCTAATCAGGTGTTCTATTACCCTGATACCGGTGAGGTCATGCTTGATGATGTGCTCGAAGACAATAACGTCGATGCGGTGGTGGTTGATATTGAAACTGGGCAGGAAAAAGGTCGTGTTGCTACGGGAGCACGTTACGCGGCAGCGATGGCTTTTTATCCAGGTTTCGATCGTGATTTTTATTCAACCAGCGGCGCACATGGTTTGTTGTATCGAGTTTATGTTCCAAAGAAATAAAGCAATAACAGAGAGAAGGGTAGATAGAGAAATGAAATCAATATCGTTAAAAGTTTTTATGGGCCTAGTGGTGATATTAGTGGTTGCCGGCGGCAGTTACTTGCAGATCAACTTTAATAAAGACTGGCGTGAACAATATGCCTATGCCAAAGGTGTGAACGCGATGATTTATGCGTTCCCGTACCAATTAAACACAGTGCTGCGCTATAAATGGAGTCAGCCTACGGGGCCAGAAGATTATCAGGGGCCAGTGGATGCGGTAAACAAGTTCTGGCATTCGAGCTTTATCGATCCTAAATATTATCGCGACGGTGGCGCGCCGAATGCTGATACGCTCTACTCTCCAGCCTGGGTATACGCAAAAGAACAGCCGATCATTATTAGTGTGCCGCCGATTCCGGGTGACCGATATTTTTCGATTGAGCTGGCGGGTTTTGATTCCGATAATTTTTCCTATATCGGCAAGCGCACCCACGGTAATGGTGGCGGTAACTACGCCATCGTGCCACCGGATTGGGAAGGGACTTTGCCGGATGATGTGGAGTTTGTGGCCCATAACCCAACCCCTTGGTTTTATGCTATGGCCAGAATTTATTCTGACTTCAATGACCCCAGTGATCACGCACAGGTTGCAGCCATACAGTCACAAATGCAGATTGTGGCCTTGAGTGACTGGGGTAAAGATAATCCGCCGCGACCGCCGCACCCACCTGTTCCCGATGTTGGTGAATTAAGTGAGATGCTGCTTGAAACAGACGTCGTTGATTACATTAAAAAAATGGTGATATCTGATCCGTTGTCTTTTTGGCACAACGTGAACCGGGCGATGACTGCCAATGGCGTTCCGGAGCGTGATCGACGCTATTTGAAAGACTGGGCTGATTTACATATTGGGCCGAACCAGGATATTTACCAAGCTGACGACAGCGCGCGTGCAGGCCTGGCGGCGGCTGTATTTGATGGCACCATGATTCTTCGCGACTACAGTACGCCTGAAGAGAGAAAGGTTAACGGTTGGGGTGTGCCACCATTGGGCTTCGGCCGCTCCGGCGTACATGGTGACTTTTATTTTCGCGCAGCTATTCAGTCGATGCGCGGTATTGTCGCCAATGATGCTGAAGAAGCCATGTATATGGGGGTGACCCAAGATCAGCATGGAGACGAGATCAATAGTAGCAATACCTACGAAATCCACTTTGAGCCTGGCCAAACCCCGCCCGCCAAGTATTTTTGGTCGCTGACCATTTACGACCAGGACGGCAACCTGATGCTGAATCCCTATGACCGCTATGCCATCAGCTCTCATGCAAAGGATCTGACCTATGAAGCCGACGGCAGCCTACGCATTTTCATCGGTGGTACACCGCCAGAGGGCAAGGTAGGTAATTGGTTGCCGGCGGGTGAGGAAAAAACACGCGTCACCTTACGTGCTTACGGGCCGGAGAAAGCCATGCTGGAACGAACCTGGCAGCCACCAGCGGTGAAGAGATTATAAAATTTGATCGGAATTGGTATGGGTAATTTCATTCCTAAAAACCTGCAGCGGGAAATTCATTTACATGAGCAAGCTCAGGTTTTGCAGCCCAGTGAGGAGAAGTATTATCGAATTTGGCAAAGTGCCCATTCGCCTTTCTCCCATAAAGTCATGACCTACATGAACTATAAAGGCATTCCTTATAAACGTATCGAGGCCAATTATAATGCCGCGATAAAGACGCTACCCAAACTTGTCGGTCAGGTCATTATTCCTGTGATACTCACCCCGGATCAAGAAGTGCTGCAAGATTCCACGCCGATTATTGAGTGGTTTGAACAGCGTTACACCGAAAAGTCTGTTATTCCTTGCGAGCCACGTTTGCAGTGTTTGATGTGGCTACTGGAAGACTTTGCCGATGAATATATGCCGCGTATTCATATGCACACGCGCTGGGGTAATCAGCAGAATAAACGCGTCGTAAGTCACCGTCTAGGTCGAGCGTATTGCTATGCTGAGGAGGATATAACGGTTCAAGATATCGCTACCATGTTTGCCAGTCGTCAACCGAATTTTGATAAGCATCTGGGTTTAAGCGATGAGGTGCGTGCCAATTTGGATAAGCAAATTCTCGACTTGTTGAATATCCTCGAAGAGCACTTTTTGCATCATCAGTTTCTGTTCGGCTTTAAGCCCTCGGTGGCTGACTTTGCCCTCTGCGGTAGTTTGCAAATTCACCTTTATAATGATCCCAGTTCAAACGAAACCATGGAGGTCTATGGGCCCAGAACCTGTAACTGGCTTGACTCAATCCGAGAATTTGGTGACCCCCGCGGTTGTGCAGGGCAGACTGAGTTTGGTGATTGGATAGACCTCGATCAAGGCCTTCCCGATACCCTCGGGAGATTACTCGAATTTGTGGCTAAAACCTATGTGCCGTTCGCAAAGGCCTGCGCGTTGGCGAGCAAAGCCGGTGAAAAACGCTTTGAGGCTCAGGTCTATGGTATGAACGCCAATTTTAGCACTCACCAATACAGAGTTTGGTCATTTGAACAGGTGCAAAAGCGTTTTCAGGCACTGTCAACTGACGACCAAATCTTTGTTGATAAGATTCTGTATGAAACTGGAGTGCAGCCGGCGCTTATGGAGGGTGGTATCTATCACAGTGACCTATTCGATGGTTTCACTCCGCCAGTGGTTAAGAACGGTATTGCCGACGCCAGAATCAGGCATTTAAAAAATAAAGGTCAAGTCGGCAGTCTGTTGTGATGCCGCAATGATTCAGAGACTTTATCCAGACAGAAAAGTAAGTAAAAAAGAAACCTGTGATACTCACCCGTGCGGCCATTGGTCTGGGGCGGGTGATTGCTCTCAGTCACGCTAGGGAAGAAGCGGACATTTGCAGAGCATCTTGTCGAGATATTTGAGGCATCTGAGTTGGACGCTGACCAGATGGCCGATATAGCCTAGCAATCGGTGCAAAAGAAGCAGTTAATTCGCAACCCTCATAAACTTGGTAATCGTGCTTATTTTGTAAAATCGTATTTGCCTTTGCCCTTGTTTTTTGTAATGCGTAAGGCGGCTAAACAGAGGGCGAATCTATGATTCAGTTAGCGGGGCAATATCCATATTTTAACAATCGAAGCACCCGAGGGTAATGCCTTTGATATAAAACTGGTGGCAGCCGTCTGTAAAGTTCTCCATAGTGCGAAAGCTCAAGAATTCCAGATCGCGATCATTAATTGGCAGTGCAGGCATAGTTAATGCTTTTTAATTTTTTTATTAATGAGCAAATGTACTAGCTTAGCGCAACTCACGGCGTAAAATTTTCCCTACCGTGGATTTTGGCAGATCGTCCCGAAATTCGATAACCTTTGGTACTTTATATGCGGTGAGACCTTTACGGCAAAACGCTGCAAGCTCGACTTCTGTCAAAGTGCTATTGTTGCGCACAACAACTGCTTTTACCGCTTCCCCTGTCTTGTGATCCTTAACGCCTACTACAGCGCATTCCATAACATCAGGATGACTGGTAATTACGTTTTCAATCTCGTTGGGGTACACATTAAAACCGGATACCAGAATCATGTCTTTGATCCGATCAACGATTTTGTAGAAACCGTCATCCAGCTTCACTGCAATATCGCCGGTTTTAAAGAAGCCTTCGGCGTCGATAGCTTCGTTTGTGGCTTCAGGGCGCTCCCAATAACCCATCGTCACTTGAAGCCCACGAACCCATACTTCACCTTCTTCGCCTTCTGCCACTTGCTGGCCTGCATCGTTTACCAGTTTTATTTCCTGAAAGCCCATCGGTTTACCCACGGTGCCAATACGACGTGTTGAGGGCATATTCAGAGTTAAATTGCCGGTAGTTTCGGAAAGGCCGTAACCCTCAATCAATTTGGTATTAGTCCGGCGTTCCCATTGTTCGGCAACGTCCGGTACCAGAGCAGCGCCGCCGACACCAGTCCATTGCAGATGTGACCAGTCTACTTGATCAAACTTTTTGTTGTTCATTAACCCGACAAGCATAG
>Ga0209199_1004170_pt1 | contig 13499 bp, 17 predicted proteins | sample COGITO_mtgs_1105_7_FD_184805 | JGI IMG/M metagenome (GOLD analysis project Ga0209199, IMG submission 184805) | Pelagic marine microbial communities from North Sea - COGITO_mtgs_110523 (SPAdes) (version 2) | ecosystem: Environmental > Aquatic > Marine > Epipelagic ...
GGCGTTTAACCGCTGGTCATCCCAATCCGGTCGTGGCCTTACACAAATCAGCCAAATTCTGGCCTTCAGCGTTTAGGCGAGTGGGCGAGCCGACGTCAGAAATTTGGCTGATGTAGCTCATCCAGCAATGCTTTGTGTGGACCAAGAGCGCTGAGGACGGAGGGCGCGCCCTTGGTCCGGTACATCGCTACTCGCACAATCAGGTACGGTGCAGCGGTGTGACATAGTTGCTTTGGCTTTGATGCGATCAAGGCGGCAATACATCTGCCTCTACGTGGCATCCATGACAGCAACAGTTTGGTGCGTTACTGTTCTGTAACCAAAACGATTTGTCGCGCAACAGCCGCAGACCGGTGCGCAAAGGCCGCCATGTAATCTTCATTCGTGTAAAGATTGAGGAAGGCCTCGAGGTTCGGATATTTTCCAATAGCAACCAGATCCCAGTCCTGATCGTCCCCGATCATTGTGCCCGCAAAAGGCGCAACCATCAGAAATTCGCCGCCTGCCGCCTGCATCGATGGAATGCTGACATCTGCATAGCGCTGAAAGGCAACATCACCGCCAACTGCGGTGTCGATTCCGCCATCATAATTTGCTGTTTCGTTGAACTTGAAGAAGTTGATCAGGGCAAACGGTTTCGCCGGATCACGTTCCAGAATGCGTTGCCATTGTGTTCTGCTTGGCGCGTTACCGTCTGCACCATCACCATAATGATTGACCAAAAGATTGAGAGTTTCGTTGACGTTCATCAGTAATCTCCTTTACTTGACACGTGTCACTAAAAGGAATCGTTACACGTGTCAAGTAATGTGCGAGGAAGAAAAACCAAGGCAGAGATCCTTGGCTCGGCTTGGGAACTTGTGTCGAAAATGGGCGCTGATGTTTCCGTTTCTCAGATCGCGGCTGATGCCGGTATTAGCAGGCAAACCATTTACCTGCATTTCGGGTCCCGGGGTGGGCTGCTTGTTGAATTGGTCCGCTGGGCCGATCGGCATTATGAGATAAAAGAAAACTTTGCTGCCGCGCTCTTATTGTCAGATCCGCAAGAACGGCTCACGACCACTTTGAAGGTTTGGTTGGAATTTGTTCCGAAGATATTCCCGGTCGCAAAGGACCTCGTTCGTCTTCGCGAGACCGACGCCGAAGCCGCCGTGGCATGGGATGATCGCATGTCGGACCTGGGGGACTGGCTTCTTGACCTGATGCGCAGTTTACAGCGGGATAATGCCTTGAAAGAACATTGGACGCCTGAGCAAGCTGCACATTTCTTTTGGGCCCAAACCAGCGTTCAGGTTTGGGGGCTTTTGACCGAGGACTGTGATTGGCGCGAAGATCAGGTCACTGATAAGATGACGCGCACTGTTGTTAGCGCGCTTTTGTCCGCCGACTAGGCATTCCTGCGGCTTTCCGCCCGCAAGGCGTCCGGCGCACCGTTTAAACGCAACTCTTTGAATGCCGCAGCGGCCTGTTCAAACATCATTTTAGCATCAGCGCATTTGTTGTCTTCGACAGCCGCGACAATGCCGCCTGTCACCCAATGTTTTGCCGATGGGATCGCCATAGACGGCGCCATCCAGCCCCCCGATTGCCACGCGCCTGCGCGCGATGAATTCACATTTTGTAGCCTTGGCGCACCATTGGACCGAGGTAGAGTTGGCGGACCTCGTTCATTTTGCCTTCCTAGGAGGCGATGAAGGTAGCATGACGCGCGAAGACATCCTGCTCCACCTTGCCGATCCTGGCGCCTACCATCGGGGGTTTGTCATTACTTTGCTGTATCCCTACAGAACAAAGATCACATCAAGCGATCTAACGGAGTTTTTTTAGAGATGTCTGGCCAGACATCGTGGCTGAGACCCAAGGGAAAATGCCATGAATTGATTTTTGTGGGTTGGTTTTGGATGGCTTAAGCAGGTTTCAAGCATGAGGGAATGACATGACGGTTAAGAGGCGATTTATACAATGCGATGTGTTCACAGGCACGCCTACCAAAGGAAACGCCTTGGCTGTGGTTCTTGACGGCGAGGGTCTGAGTGCGCAGCAAATGCAGGATTTTGCCCGCTGGACAAACCTTGCCGAGACTACATTTATCTCGCACCCTGATGGCGCGGACGCAGACTATAGAGTTCGCATTTTTACCCCCGGCAGAGAAATGCCCTTTGCCGGGCATCCAACGTTGGGCAGTTGTATGGCTTGGCTTCATGCGGGTGGAAAGCCCGCTGATGCCACGAAGGTCAGACAGCAGTGCGCCATCGGTGTCGTCGACATTGATCTCAGCAGAGGAATGCCCGCTTTTGCGGCCCCCGTGACGCATGTTCTGAAAACGGACGAGGCAGAAAGGATGCACATTCAGGCGCAGTTGAACATTGATCCTTCCAGCGTGCTCAATTTCGTCAAACTCGATAATGGACCCACCTGGAAAGTCTTCGAACTTGCTTCGGCATCCGAGGTGCTCAACGTTGACTCCAGCAAGGTAACTTGGACGGATTTCGGGCCGATTGGCCTTTTTGGCAAGGCTGATGAAGGCAGTGCGCACGACTATGAAGTACGTATGTTGGCACCGTCCAGCGGCATGAGCGAGGATCCTATAACGGGCTCTTTGAATGCAGCAATTGCCATGTGGTTGCAATCAGAAGACCGTCTGCCTGAATATCTTGTCGTTGCGCAGGGCAGGAACATCGCGCGAGAAGGCAGGGTTGTCATCCAGACGGACCAAGAGGGATCGGTCTGGATTGGTGGTGAGGTCCACATCGTTGTTGAAGGTGAGGTCAGTCTTTAAGGGCAACACCTGGTAAGTTTTCTGACCCTGCTTTCAGTTTCAGATGCACCCGGTAGCCGGCACGTTTCCCGGCCTCGGCGGTTTTGGTCAGGATCGTGGCTTTACTTCTGCGCAGCCCAATTTGCGGGCGTCGTCATAGAGGTGTAAGCCCGCTGCACGGCATAGCCCTCTTGCCTCTGATCTGGACTTGGGTCATCCACGGCACGGTAACTTGGTCATAGTGGCGATATCATGAGCGCTGAATCGTTGAAAGTGGGCACGTTGGGTGCATTTATGCATAGAAACTTCGCGACGTAATGGTTTGAATATTAAAGAAAAATGCAAATAAATAGACACGCAAGACTATCTATAGCGCCGATGATGGATTGGACAGACCGGCATTGCCGATACCTGCATCGTCTGATGTCGCGTCATGCGCTGCTTTACACGGAAATGGTGACGGCCCCAGCTGTAATTCATGGCGACAGGGATCGGTTGCTGGGATTTCATGCGCAAGAGCAACCGGTGGCGCTTCAGTTGGGTGGGTCCGATCCTGCACAGTTGGCCGAGGCAGCGCGGATTGCCGAAGGTTACGGCTATGCCGAGATCAACTTAAACTGCGGGTGTCCCTCAGACCGTGTTCAGTCTGGTAGTTTTGGCGCAATCTTGATGGAAAACCCTGCTTTGGTTGCGGACTGCATGGCCGAAATCATTAAGGCCGTCAGCGTGCCTGTAACCGTTAAATGCCGGATTGGTGTGGATGATCAGGACCCTCATCAGGTGCTTCCCGATTTTTTGGCGCAGGTCTCTGCAGCTGGTGTCGATCGTTTTTCTGTACATGCACGCAAGGCGTGGCTGCAGGGGCTTTCGCCGAAAGAAAACCGCGATATTCCGCCTTTGGATTATGATTTAGTCATGGAAATGAAAGGGTTGTTTCCCCATCTTCATCTTTCTGTCAACGGGGGTATTGGATCACTTGATGCGGCCATCGGCTTTCTTGGACGTGGTCTTGATGGCGTAATGATCGGGCGCGCGGCCTATCACACGCCTGCGGATATTCTTTTGGACGCAGATGCGCGCATTTTTGACGATCCGCTGGGGCGCAGCGCCGAAGAGGTCGTTCACCTGATGTTGCCTTACATTGCAGATCATATTGCCCAAGGGGGACGGCTTGGCCAGGTGACGCGCCATATGTTGGGGCTGTTTCAGGGGCGCCCGGGCGCGCGCGGATGGCGTAGACATCTATCAGAGAACGTTCACGCGGACGGGTCCGGACCAGAGGTTGTTTTGGCGGCTCTTGATTATGTCACAAGGCAAGATGCGTAGAGTGGCGCAAAACGATGACATGATAACAACGGCGCTTGCAAAAGATGGCTATGTTGTTTTTGCGCATGACCCCGCAGTCGCGCGATGGGCTGTGGCGGCAAAGCGCACCGGACACGAGGTATTGGCGCAAGGCAGAGATTTCAGGCATGGCCGGACTTGGTTCGTCGGTGTTGATGCTTTGCCCAATGCACCTGATGGCAGCATCGATGGCGTACCTTTGGCGGGCAAATGGCGCAACTATATCGATGTGCCGCCAATCTGGCATTCTGCACAGCTCTCTGTCGTGTTTCCCGGTTATCCGCGGCAGGACGCAGGCGAAAGCGATGCGGCGCATCGGTTCCGGTACAATCGCGATGCTGCGCATGTGGACGGGCTTTTGCCCGAAGGTCCGGATAAACGGCGGCATTTGCGTGAACCGCATGATTTTATTCTAGGTCTGCCGCTGGATGATGTCTCGGCCAGTCCGCTGGTCGTTTGGCCAGGCAGCCATCTGATGATGCGCGCTGCGTTCAAAGAGGTTTTTGCGGGCGTGCCGTCTGACGCTTGGGGCAATTTGGACGTAACGGAGGTTTACCAATCCACGCGTCACAAGGTGTTTGAAAGCTGTCCGAGGGTCGAGGTTGTGGCGTCACCGGGGCAGGCGATTTTGCTGGATCGACACGTGCTGCACGGGGTCGCTCCTTGGGCGCAAGACGCAGAGGGCGATATGCGGATGATTGCGTATTTTCGGCCTTTGGTTCATCCGGCTGCATGGCTTTAGGCTTTGAGTCGGTTGTAGTCTCTTAAGCCTTTTCCGGCCTCATCAACAAAGAGACTTGGTAAAATCCGTTGGCTGGTTATCTGGTCGACCCGGATTTCTTCGAATTGATCTGTTGTTTCGCACCAGACAACGCAGGTCCACAGGCGCCCCCAATAATCAAGCTGCAAGGGACGTACGATCCGTGTTTCATCATGCATGACCAGTTCCAGTTTCTGGCGTGTCCGCACAGCTTGGCGCAGCATCGGCAGGTGTTGAAACCCTCGGGCCGCGTCAGCGAAGGGATAGATCGCAAAGCCGGAACTGCTGGGCGCGCGGCTGCGATCCTCTGGCATCACGGCGTCAAGTTTGGTTGAAATGCTTCGCGCTGCTGCAGAAAGCTCTGGATCGTCGCTATAACTGACTGCGTTCAGCCCGATATGCAGGGCCTCCATCTCTGTCATTGTCAGGTTCAGTGGGGGTAGGGTGATAGCGGCGGTGACGCGGTAACCAATTCCACGTTCACCCTCAATTGGCACGCCCGAGGCAGCCAGCGTCTCCATGTCGCGATAAATGGTGCGCAAGGAGACCGCAGTCGCAGTGGCCAAATCAGAGGCCCGGTGAAGTGTTCCATCGCGTAGAATCTGCACAAGCTGCATAAGGCGGTCGGCACGGCGCATGATTTCCCTTTCGATTCGGGCTAGTTTTGCCATTTTTCTGACAACTGACAAGTTTTTGTCACTAAATATGGAAAACCCTTGCAAAAAAGGATGTTGAGCGGTGCAAAACCCGCACTTCAGGCTTCCCTTGGCGACCATCCGGCCCTATTTGTCGCATAAGAGAGATTTACCGATGCAGGGCGTAGGCCCGCAAAAAGGAGAAAGAAACATGCTTAACAACATTGGCCTTCCCGGTCTGCTATTGATCGCCGTCGTGGTTCTGGTTCTGTTTGGCCGCGGCAAGATTTCCAGCCTGATGGGCGAAGTCGGCAAAGGGATCACTGCCTTCAAGAAGGGCGTCGACGACGGCAAGCAAGAGATTGAAGACAGCATGGCAGAAGCCAAGGATGTCACGCCTGAAGAAGAAAAAGACAAAGTCTGATCGCTTTGCTTAACAAAAAGGACTGCGCCTGATGTTTGGCCTTGGTTGGAGCGAAATGCTGGTTGTCGGCATCGTGGCGCTGATTGTGATCGGCCCCAAAGACTTGCCGGGGCTGTTCCGCACGATGGGACAGTACACAGGCAAGGCCCGCATGATGGCGCGCGAGTTTAGCAATGCGATGAACCAGGCCGCTGATCAAGCCGGTATAAAGGAAGTGTCCAAGACGCTGAATGCCGCCGCTAACCCCAAGAAATTCGGTGCTGACAAGATCAAAGAGGCGACGGGCATGACCAAAGGCCCCGCCACAACCGAATTGTCCGAAGAACGGCAGGCGGCAAAAGAAAAGATGAGCAAAGCGATGGGCGACGCGGCCATTGCGCGCAAAGCACGCGAAGCTGAGGAAGCTGCAGCAAAAGCAGCGGAAGCAGCCACACCAGAGAGCCCTGCACCTGAGGCGAAGTCATGAGCGCGCAAGACGAAATCGAAGACAGCTCTGCTCCGCTGCTTGAGCACCTGACAGAACTACGCTCGCGCCTGATTTATTCGGTGATGGCGTTTTTGGTCGGCATGATCATCTGCTTCTCATTTGGGAGCATGCTGCTTGATTTTTTGCTTGGTCCTATAGAGAAAACGATGCGCGATTTGGGGAATCCTAATCCCGTCATGCAATATACGGCGCCACAAGAGTATTTTTTTACGTTGATCCGAATTTCTGTTGTCGGTGGCCTGACTATCTCATTCCCTGTCATTGCCTTTCAGCTGTGGCGTTTTGTGGCGCCGGGTCTGTATCGCAACGAGAAAAATGCGTTCTTGCCCTTTATCATTGCGTCGCCAGTGTTGTTCCTGATCGGCGCTGCCTTTGCACATTACATTGTCGTACCGCTTGCGATGGCCTTCTTCCTTGGCTTTGCCGATCTGCCATCCTTTGTCTCTGCGATCATGGCAGGTGCTGTGCAGCCACCACCGGGCGCTGAATTGCTGCCGGGTGGCGCTGGCGGTCTTGCGTTGCCTCCGTTGGCTGCGGCGTCCGATAGCGGCGTTGATATTGTCTTCAACGGCAAAGTAAACGAAACGCTGGATATCACACTCAAGATGATCGTGGCTTTTGGTGTATGTTTTCAACTGCCTGTCTTGCTAACCTTGATGGGATCGGCGGGTCTGGCCAGCTCACGCGGTCTGCGCAGCACGCGCAAGTACGCTGTTGTAGGTATCTTGATCGTTGCGGCTCTTGTTACACCACCAGATGTCACAACCCAGTTGATCCTTTTTGTGGTTGTCTTTGGCCTTTACGAGATATCAATCCACCTAGTTGCCGCAGTTGAACGCAAGAAAGACCGCGTCGCCCGTGCCGAAGGCGTGATTGGCGAAGGTGAGAGCCTCTTTGACATCGAAAGCGACGATGACGACGACGTCAGCGAAGGCGAAGCTGCTGCTGATGCTGATGCTGAGACCGCGAAAGAGGACCCCAAGACTTGAGCAAGAAGAGCTTGAAACGCATTGCTGCGGCGCTGGAGCGACTAAGCCCGGCACCGGGGGCGGTACCTGATTTTGCCGCCGCCTCTGCCTTTGTCTGGCACGCTGATCCTGATCGGCTCGAACCGGTAAAGCGGGTCAACCGCGTGGCGGTTGAGCTGCTGGTTGGCGTTGACAGGTCGCGTGATACATTGATTGCGAATACTGTTCAGTTTGCAGCAGGGTTGGCCGCGAATAACGCCCTTTTGTGGGGGGCGCGAGGAATGGGAAAATCCAGCCTTGTCAAAGCTGTACATGGCGCAGTCAATGCAGATTATGGTGACCTGAAAATCGTCGAAGTGCAAAGAGAGGACCTGCCGACGATTGGCCGTTGTCTAAACCTTCTGCGTGGTGCGCAAGAGAGGTTCATTCTATTTTGTGATGATCTGTCTTTTGGACATGACGATGCCCATTACAAGTCACTCAAGGCCGTACTGGACGGCGGCATTGAAGGCCGACCCGAGAATGTCGTGCTTTATGCCACCTCAAACCGGCGCCACCTAATGCCGCGGGACATGATCGAGAATGAACGCTCGACCGCTATTTCACCGTCTGAGGCGGTGGAAGAGAAAGTGTCTCTGTCAGATCGTTTTGGTCTGTGGCTGGGCTTTCACCCCTGTGATCAAGATGAATATCTGCAAATGATCCGCGGCTATTGCGACGCTTACGGTGTGGCGATTGATGATGAAACTTTGCGCGCCGAAGCAATTGAATGGCAAGCGACACGTGGCAGCCGGTCTGGCCGGGTCGCTTGGCAGTACTTCACAGATTTGGCGGGTAGGCGCGGCGTAAGCTTGGCGTAAGGTGGATCCTGATCCACCTTACAATGATCATCACTTACGGCAGAAAATCAGCGGGATCGAGGCTTTGCAGACCGCGCCGCACTTCAAAGTGCAAGAAGCTCGGGTCAGCCGCGCGTACCTTACCGATGGTCTGGCCACGCGATACGCTTTCGTTTTTAGCCACCGTTAGATCCTGCATCTGTGTATAAACCGTCAGCAATCCATCGCTGTGCTTGAGCACGACAATCGCGCCGCCGCTGGTGTCTGTCGTGACAGCAGCAACAGTGCCAGAGCCCGCAGCTTGTACATCGCTTCCCGCTGCCGCCCCGATATCGATGCCTTCATTCGACCCTGCCGCATAGGCGCGAATGATTGATCCTTGGATTGGCATCAAAAAGCGCGCACCGCTGCTGACTGGCTGTGTTGCAGAGCTGCCTAGATCGGGCGCCTCCGGTACGGCAGATGCCGCAAGTGGCGCCGCTGAGGTCGCTGCTGGCAGTGGCAATGCAGCGCTTGGCGGCACGGGCGTGATCGTTCCATCACCGGGTGCTGTAACATCGACGGCGGGTGTCGGTGCTGTCCCGCCCTGTGGCACAAGCAGGAATTGTCCTTCACGGATCGTAAAGGCGCTGTCCAGAGCATTCCACTCGGCAATGCTGGCAACAGGCACATTGTAAAGCCGTGAGATCGAGAATGCAGTCTCACCGCGCTTAACCTGATGGCGGATAGGCTCGGTTCCACGCACAACAGGTGCCGCTGCGGCCGGTACTGCGGCAGGTGCGATTGGCGTGGCAGTCACCGTGCTGCTGTCTGTTTCGGCCCTGTCCAGAGCCGTGGTCGCTACTGCAGTGACGTCAAACGGTTGGATCGGTCCCGTGCCGATGGCACCGGTCGCCGGCGATGGCTCTGTCACGCGCGAGGGCAGGGCGATGATCTCGTCTCTCCGCAAGATCACGTCAGGCGCTATGCCGTTGTATTCTGCAAGTTCATTCGCATCGAGCCCCAGCCGGATTGCAATTCCGCGGATCGTGTCATCGCGGCGTGCGACAACAACTTGGTAGTTAGGGTAGGAAATTACCCCCCGATCGTCGGGGCGCGGACGGCCTGGTAAGGATTGCACCGCGGACGTGGTATCAAACCCGTTGCCCATATCGCGCAAGTCAAAGTCAAAATCTTCGCATGCTGCCAGCGCGACCAATGCCACACCTGTCATCATTACACGCCTTACTGGGATATGCCCGTTTGCCATCCTACCGCTCCTTTGCCAAAGTCGCCCCTTATCTATGGGGTCGTACTATATTTTGCGGTAGTTTACTCTTGTCCGAGCCCTTCTAGCAAGGGGACAAAGCGAACAGCGCGCAATTCATCGTATTCAAGACCCGTTTCTGTGCGTGTCACACGGATCAGGCTTTGCACCGCATCGGATTGACCGACCGGCAAAACCATAATCCCGCCAACACGCAGCTGTGCCAAAAGGGGTCCCGGTGGGTCTTCGGCCGCGGCGGTGAGTAGGATCCGGTCAAAGGGAGCCTGTTCGGCAAATCCGTGGCTGCCGTCTGCCGTAAATGTTGTGATATTGGTGATGTCATTGGCTTCAAACACAGCGCGTGCCGCCTGCACCAAGCGGCGATACCGATCGACGGTATAGACGCGGCGCGCCAGTTTGCTGAGGATTGCTGCCTGATACCCAGACCCTGTCCCGATTTCGAGTACCTTGTCGCGTGGGCTGATCTGCAGCGCTTGGGTCATCAACCCGACCACAGAGGGCTGGCTGATCGTCTGACCACAAGCGATTGGCAGGGGCATGTCCTCGTAGGCGCGGTCTGCAAATGTGCCTTTGACATAGTCGGCACGGTCGACCTGTTCCATCGCCGTCAGCACACGGGCGTCGGTAACACCTTTGCTGCGCAGGGCATAAAGGAATTGCATTTTTGTGGCGGCATCGAAGGTCACGTGAGCGCGTCCTTCAGAGTATCGACCATCGCATAGTCTGTCAGGTCCGCCCGCATTGGCGTAATCGAGATATAGCCGTCCAGATTAGCGGCCGCATCGGTGCCAGGTGCAGTCGGCTCATGTTGTGGGCCGCCACGAACCCAAAGGAACTTGCGCCCCGTCGGTGAAGTCTGTGCCTCGGCGCGGAAGCGGGTGTTTAGACGGAAGCCCTGGGTCGTGGCCGCCATGCCCTTCACCGCCGCTGCGGGGACAGGCGGAAAGTTGACGTTGTAAAACACCTTATAGTCGGCGTCGTCCCATAGCGTATCGTTCATAAGCGCGCGCACGGTTGACGCGCCGTGAATTGCGGCTGGTTCAAAAGGATCGTCGAGGTCTTTGTTGTCGGGGCCATAGAACTGCGAAAGCGCGATGGACCGTACACCTTGCAGCGCACCTTCGATACAGGCGCCGATCGTGCCGGAATAAAGCGTGTTTTCAGCCGCGTTGTTGCCCCGGTTCACACCAGACAGCAAAAGATCAGGTGGATTGTCTTTTAGCACATCGTAGAGCCCCGCAATCACACAGTCTGCCGGCGAGCCTTCTGCGGCAAATCGGCGTGGCCCAAGTTCGGCGATCATCGTGGGGTGGGTATAGCTGATGCAGTGACCAACACCTGACTGTTCGAAGGCCGGTGCAACGGTCCAGACTTCACCATCCGGTCCGGCGATCTCTTGGGCGATATCGGTCAGAACCCGCAAACCGGGTGCATTAATGCCATCATCATTGGTGATCAGAATGCGCATGCCACGGCCCCTTTGCTTTGGGCTTGTTCCTATGCGCAGAAACTCCGAGCGGCAAGCATTGGCGCACGCAGTCTGCGTTAGCCGAGGATCATGGGCAACAGTCGTGCAGCTTCTGTTGCAGGATCAGCAAGGGTTTCGCGGTCTTCACCAGGATAGAACCGTGCGCGCGTTGCCGTCGGCATCGGTGCAGGCGTCAGGATTTCTACCTTGGGGCCAGTCTTGGCGCTTTCTGCCGCCCAGCTGCGGGCCAGCGCGATTTGCGCGCTTTTGGTCGCACCATAAGCGCCGAAAAACTTATCTCCGCCGCGTGGATCATCAAAGAAGACGGCTTGACCCGATTGCCCGAGCAGAGGGCTGACATAGGCGATCAGACGCGATGTGGCCTCGATATTGATCGCCATAGACTTGGCAAGGTCCTTGGGCCCGATATGCCCGGCAGGGGCGAGGGGAGCCGCATGGATAGCGGTGTGCAGCCACAGATCAAGGCTGCCCCAGCGATCATAGATGCCACGACACAACTGCTGCATGGCTGCATCAACGGCAATATCCATAGGGGCAAGCGTGGCTTGGCCACCTGCCGCCTGGATGGTGTCGTCCAACTCTTCCAACGCGCCGACAGTCTTGCCAACAGCGATGATGTGATGCGTGGGGGCAAGGGCCTTGGCCAGTGCCGCCCCAAGGCCGCGTGATGCGCCGGTGATAAGTGCAGTTTTTGTCATGGGGCGGGTGATGTGCCGAACAGCGTCCAAGGTCAAGCGTTAGCTGCGTGGCAATCCAAGTGTTTCCGTCCGCCCCCAGCGGTCCGTCAGCAGGACCTGACCTTCGCCGATCGCGGTAACCTGCACACCAAAGGCTTCGTCCCCCACACTGACGCGGGCAATTTCCCCGCGCGCAGAGCGCAACAGAGCCGCCATGCCATCATGGGCATCCATCACGCCAATCACGGAGAGTGCGTTTAGCTCCAGTGCCTCAGGCATCGTGGCATTGACCCCGGCCAGAGCTGCGGTTGTTGTTTCATCTGTCATTTCTAAAACTGCGCCGATTGATATCGTTTGCGCGCTGTTCGCAGAAAACCAGGATAAGTAAAAGGGGCATCATGCCGCAGGTGCAGTATAGCCCAGCGGATTCAAGTCGAGAGCATTCAATTTGATCTTGGAAATCGCTTGCGCGTTATTCAGCAGCCGTTTTTGCCTGAAACCCTTGCTCTATCATATCCGAGGGGGCCACAGGATATTCACCCGAGAAGCAGGCATCGCAATAGGCCGGTGCCTTGGAGTCGCGGCCCTTTGCTTCACCGACAGCGCGGTAAAGCCCGTCAAGAGAGATGAACTTGAGACTATCGACACCCAAGTGGTCACGCATTTCGTCTTCGCTCATCGTGGCGGCGAGCAGTTTTTCACGCTGTGGCGTGTCAACGCCATAAAAGCACGGCCATTGCGTGGGCGGTGATGCGATGCGGAAATGCACTTCTGCGGCTCCCGCATCAAGGATCATTTCCTTGATCTTGCGGCTGGTCGTGCCGCGCACAACGCTGTCATCCACCAAGATGACGCGTTTGCCTTTGATCAGCGCCCGATTGACGTTGAGCTTCAGACGCACACCCATGTTGCGGATGCTCTCGGTCGGCTCGATAAACGTGCGGCCCATATACTGGTTGCGGATGATGCCCATTGCATAAGGAATGCCGGACTGCAGCGAGTAACCAATTGCCGCGGGCGTACCGCTGTCAGGAACCGGACACACGAGGTCAGCATCGACCGGGCTTTCCTTGGCCAATTCGCGCCCGATGTTTTCGCGGGTTTCATAGACTGAACGGCCCCCTAGAATGCTGTCAGGGCGGCTGAAATAGACATGTTCAAAAATGCAGAAACGTGACCGGTTTGGGCGGAAGGGGAAGTGGCTGGCCACACCTTTTTCGGTGACAACAACCATTTCACCGGGTTCGATTTCGCGGACAAAATCTGCCCCGATGATATCAAGTGCGCAGGTTTCCGATGCCAGTGCCCAGCCATCGCCGATTTTACCCAAGACAAGCGGGCGTACACCCAGCGGATCGCGGCAGCCGATCAATTTGGTGCGGGTCATAGCAACGATGGAAAACGCGCCTTCGACTTTGCGCAATGCCTCTTCCATGCGGTCAGGGATTGTGCGGCCCATGGAGCGGGCCATCAGGTGAATGATGCATTCACTGTCAGACGAGCTTTGAAAGATTGATCCGCGTTCGATCAATTCACGGCGTAGCGACAAAGCATTGGTGATATTGCCGTTATGCGCAATCGCGGCACCACCCATTGAAAACTCGCCAAAGAAGGGCTGTACATCCCGCATGGCCGTTTGGCCTTTTGACCCGGCGGTGGAATAGCGCACATGCCCGATTCCGATCGTGCCGGGTAGCCGTTCCATCATGGAGGCAGAGGTAAAGTTATCGCGCACCAGACCCATACGGCGTTGCTGGTTAAACCCAGTTTCCGGATCGTGGGTAACAATGCCGCCGGCTTCTTGGCCGCGGTGTTGCAGGGCATGCAGGCCGAGCGCTACGAAGTTGGATG
>Ga0209199_1004171_pt1 | contig 13499 bp, 8 predicted proteins | sample COGITO_mtgs_1105_7_FD_184805 | JGI IMG/M metagenome (GOLD analysis project Ga0209199, IMG submission 184805) | Pelagic marine microbial communities from North Sea - COGITO_mtgs_110523 (SPAdes) (version 2) | ecosystem: Environmental > Aquatic > Marine > Epipelagic ...
ACTCGATGATAGGACCATCGTAACCGCGAATCTTAAATTCGCCGCTCTCGACCTCGAATCCGCTGCAATCGGGATTATTGCCGCAGACATGCAATTTGCGCCCTTCGTCGAGGAGATAACTATCCATCGCGGTGTTACACAGTCCACAGCGGTGCTTTTTGCGCAGTAGGACGTTTTCAGCAGCCTCGGCTTCCTCCGCGGTATCGGTGCGAATCGCATCCTCACCAGGAGTCAGGTTAATCGTTTGTTTACATCGCTCCTTGGGAGGCAACGCATAACCGGAACAGCCAAGAAAGACGCCGGTCGAGGCGGTACGAATCTGCATATTGCGCCCGCAATTTGGGCATTCGATATCGGTTTCGGTCGGGTCGTTCGTGCGCATCCCGCCGTCGGCAGTTTCAGCGAGCGCTAATTCAATGGTGAAGCGCTCATAGAATTCGTTGAGCAGCACTTTCCAGTTCTTTTCGCCCGAGGCGACAGCATCGAGAGACTCTTCCATCTTCGCGGTAAAGTCGTAATCCATCAGATCAGCAAAACTTTCGATCAGCCTTTCGGCAACAATATCGCCCATTTTGAGCGCATAGAATCGCTTGTTCTCCACGCGTGCGTAGCCGCGGTCCTGGATTGTCGAAATAATCGCTGCGTAAGTCGATGGCCGGCCAATCGCTTTTTTCTCGAGCTCTTTAACGAGGCTCGCTTCGGTAAATCTCGGCGGCGGCTTGGTAAAATTTTGCTGTGGCACGAGCCCATTAAGCGCGAGCTTATCGCCTTCTGTCACCGACGGCAGTACCACATCCTCATCTTTCGAAGGCATCGCCCGTAAGTATCCATCGAACTGCATAATTCGACCTTTAACTCGCAATTCGAAATCGGCCGCTCCGATGCTAATGCTCGAACTTAGGTACCGAGCTGGCGGCATTTGACAGGCAACGAAATATTGCCAGATCAGTGTATAAAGCCGCACCGCATCGGGCTCCATCTGATTGAGGAGCGTTTCGGTCATGCGCACATCGGTCGGTCGAATGGCTTCGTGGGCCTCTTGAGCGCCCTCTTTCGAGCTATAAAAGAGCGGCTTTTCGGGCAGATACTCAGGGCCAAATTTTTTCCCAATGTAATCTCTGCACATCGCGATAGCATCGCCACTTAGATGTGTCGAGTCGGTACGCATATACGTTATGTAGCCGGCCTCATAAAGGCGCTGCGCCATCATCATTGTCTTTTTAACGCCAAAACCAAGCCGCGTGCTCGCTGCCTGCTGAAGTGTAGACGTAATGAGAGGCGCTTTTGGCTTCGATGACGTCGGCTTGTCGTCTCGCTTAAGCACAGTAAAGTCGCTCGCCTGCAATATTTCTAGCGCCGAATCCGTTTCCTGCTTGCTGGTTGGGCGAAAGTTCGCACCCGCCTGCTTAACCACTTGGCAACGCAGCGCTTCGGCCTTACCTGTTTCTAATGCAGCGAACACTTCCCAAAATTCGTCAGGAATAAACGCCCTAATCTCGCGCTCTCGCTCCACAACTAAGCGAACGGCTACTGATTGCACACGCCCCGCCGAAAGGCCACGGGCGACTTTAGCCCAGAGCAGAGGCGACACCATGAAACCGACTACTCGGTCGAGAAAGCGGCGTGCTTGCTGCGCCTCGACATAGCGCATGTCTAATTCACCCGGCTTAGAGAAAGCCTCTTGAATCGCGCGCTGGGTAATCTCGTTAAAAACCACCCGCTTGTAGCGACTTTCGTCACCGCCAATAGATTCCTTTAGGTGCCAGGCTATCGCCTCTCCCTCGCGGTCCAAATCCGTCGCGAGATAGATTGTGTCGGCGGTCTTCGCCAGCTTTTGCAGCTCCGATACCACCTTCTCTTTACCCGGCAAGACTTCATACCTTGCGGCCCAATCGTGGTCTGGGTCGATACCCATACGCTTAACGAGCTGCTCTTTTGCCTTCTTCTTTTTATAGGCAACTTTTTCGTCGGGCGCGAGTTTACGAGTTTTTGCGGCGGCGGCGGCGCGCGCTTTGGGATCAACGGGCTTCGCTGACCCTGAGGTCGGAAGATCGCGGATATGCCCCACGCTCGATTTGACGATAAAGTCGGAACCGAGGTACTTATTAATAGTTTTCGCCTTCGCTGGCGATTCGACTATTACTAATGATTTGGACATAAACGCAACTCTCAGGGCAGTAGGCCGAGGCCGGAAGTGCGCGAGTATATAAGGAAGGGTTGTGGGTCGGTCAAGTGTTTACGCAAATTAGCGTGTAACCGATGAACAGAAACTTAGGCTATCTATCGCAATAAATGCGCTAGATAGCCTGCGATGACGGGGCTTTCCGAGTTAGTGGATACACCAAATTTGTTCAAGCAACATCCACGGTCCAGCCAAATTCATCTTCGGCTTCGCCTTTTTGAATACCTACAAGCAGATCGTAGAGCTGCTGCATAACGGGACCGACGTGCTCTGGATCACCGATATCATGCCAATCACCATCGAACCAGATCTTACCAACCGGTGATAGAACCGCTGCGGTGCCACACGCCGCCGCTTCGCTAAATTGAGCGATCTCTTTGCGCAATTCAATCGGCCGCTCCTCAACCGTGAGACCGAGCTTTTTCTCAGCAAGCGTCATAATCGAGCGACGAGTAATGCTCGGCAAGATCGCGTCAGACTTCGGCGTCACCACCGTGCCGTCTTGCAAGACAACAACAATATTGGCAGATCCAGCCTCGTCTATGAAGCGCCGCTCTTTTGAGTCAAGGTAGAGTGCCTCGTTGGCGCCAAGCTCTTGCGCTCGCTTAGTGGCGAGCAAGCCACCCGCATAGTTAGCCCCTGCCTTGTAGCTTCCTGTTCCACTTGGGGCTGCCCGATCCATCTCTGAAACCGCTAATTTGATCGTTCCGAGCCCTGCCGTTTTATAGTACGGACCAACCGGCGACACGAATACCCTAAACTCGTAAGACTGAGCAGGCTTAAGGCCAAGGTTTTCCCCTACGCCGATAAGCATCGGACGGATATAAAGAGACGCGCCTGATCCATAGGGAGGCACCCAAGAAGCATTCGCCCTGACCGTGTCACGCACTGCGCGCACAAACATCTCTTCTGGGACGTGGGGCATGAGTAGACGCTCGGCAGTTCGCCCCATCCTCTGCGCGTTGAGATCGGGCCTGAACAAAAGAATACGGCCGTCTGGCGCCGTTTGCGCTTTCATCCCCTCGAAACACTGTTGCGCATAGTGTATAGAGGGAGCACCTTCGTGGATCGCGATAAATTCATCGCTAATCATCTCACCTTCGTTCCAAGCGCCATCACGCCAAACGGCGCGAAAGCGAAAATCTGTTTTCTTGTATTGGAATGCTAACTCTGACCAATTAAGGGACTGCTTTTGATCGCTTGCGTTCACGCTTAATTCCTATTCTTTGCCTGTTTATTATCAACATATTATCAGCTATCGATCAGCCAAACGCTAGCCACCCCAGCGATCGAATTGGCACACGCTTGGTACGTAAAGCAGGTTTCGTGAAGCACTCCCCTAAGCTACACTAGACGCACAGTTGGGCCACAGTCGAGTCCAAGCCATGACTTTGATTGAGCGCACACAATGACCCACCCCTTTCCCTCCCTCGTCGATATCGGCGCCAATCTTACGCATGACTCTTTCGATACCGACTTTGATCAAGTGATCGAGCGCGCACAGGCAGCGGGCGTGAAGACGATTATGCTTACCGGCACCGATCTCAGCACCTCGCAACAGGCGGCGCAGTACAGCAAGCAACAACCCACTGTGTTTCGCAGTACGGCAGGCTTCCACCCCCATGTAGCAAATCAATGGGATTCTGAGGCGAGTGCCGTTATTCGTGAATTAGTCGGCCGCGACGAGGTCATCGCAATAGGTGAATGTGGCCTCGATTTCAATCGAGATTTCTCACCGCGCGAGACCCAACTACAGGTTTTCGAAGAACACCTTAAGATAGCTGAGTTTGCACAAAAGCCCCTCTTTCTGCATCAGAGAGAAGCACATGAGCCCTTCTTTGCATTGCTCGAAAGATACCGAAATAGAATCAAAGGTGGCGTGGTGCACTGCTTTACTGATAGCAAAGCAGCTCTGGATGACTATTTGGCCTTAGATATGTACATCGGCATTACCGGCTGGGTATGCGATGAGAGGCGAGGCGCAGAACTGAAGGAAATCGTTAAATACATTCCACCGGACAGGCTATTGATAGAAACCGATGCACCTTATTTACTGCCTCGCACTCTCAGACCAAAACCAAAATCACGACGCAACGAGCCTTGTCATCTTGTTGAAGTCGTCAGAATGCTCGCACAGTGTACGGGTCGGGAAGCCGAACAAATAGCAGAAGAATCGACGCGCAACGCGCATAGGCTTTTCGGCTTGCCAATAGAGAACACAGGCACTTGATCCTCGCGTTAAGTGGTCTCGCCTGCCTTATAGACGTCAACTGCTCTAGCCAGAAAGTGAACTAGCTGCTCTTCACCAAAAGGCCAGCCTAACTCTCCGCCATCGCAGACTCTTTTAAATACCGGTAATCGAATCCCATAGGTCTCAACAAGCGCTGCATCGTCCGCAATATCTATGACATCAACTGCCAATTCGGCGCGTTGGGAGTGCGCAACCGAGTCGAGCATTTGTTCTGCCTGTTCACAAAGGTGGCATCCTAGCGTCGTAAAAAAAAGAAGGTCTGCTGGCCTGTCGAAGGGCGACTCATGCTCATCACCTGACTCACCCATTGTTCGTTGCCCGCTGCGAGTTTTTATCAGAGCTAGAATGCGCTGCCGAAATTTCCTTTAGCGCACTTTCGATCAGCGCAGGCCCCTCATAAATAAAGCCAGAATACAGCTGCACTAGATCAGCGCCGGCCTCCAAACGGGCGACGGCATCAGACGCTGTCATAATTCCCCCGACGCCGATAATCGCCATGTTATCGCCCACTAAACGTTTGATCTGGCGCAGTGTCGCGCAGGCTTTTTCAGTCAGTGGCGCCCCGCTCAATCCGCCTGTTTCAGCAGCATGGTTACTTCCCTGTACACGTCCGCGATCGAATGTCGTATTCGTCGCAATTACACCATCTATTTCATGAGCAAGAAGTTTGGAGCAGCACAGCTTAAGTTCATCCTCAGACATATCAGGCGCAAGCTTTACAGCAAGCGGCACAAAGCGCGAATGGGCTTTTTCAAGCTTGGTACGCTCGGAAACCAAAGCACTCAGCAAACTATCAAGCTCTTCGCCATATTGCAGCGAACGCAGCCCCGGCGTATTGGGTGACGAGATATTGATGGCAATATAATCCGCAACCGAATAGCTTTTTCGGAGCCCGATGAGATAGTCCTCATTCGCATCACTAATTGGCGTGTCGGCATTCTTGCCTATATTCACACCTACAATGCCCTTCCTATGACGAATTTCAAGCCGACTGAGCAGATGGTCAATACCCTTATTGTTGAATCCCAAGCGATTGATAATGGCGCGCTCATTGGCGAGCCGAAACATTCTTGGTTTCGGGTTCCCGGGCTGAGGCCGGGGCGTGACAGTACCAAGCTCGAGCCAGCCAAAGCCGAGAGCCTGCAGCGCATCAGCATAGTCGGCATTTTTATCGAGCCCCGCGGCAAGGCCAACAACATGCGGAAAGTCAATACCCATGACGGTTTTGGGTACTGCATATTTTTTTGTGTTTGCAGCAAGAGTCCCCAACAAGCCGACGCGCTCCCCTACACTCATCGCTTGCAGCGCGATGTCGTGCGAAAGCTCTGCGGGCAGCCTGAAAAGCAGACTCCTAATCAATTTGTACACACTCTCTCCCTGCTCAATTTTGTTAAGAAATATATCGCTAAGCCAAACGTTTTAGTTCGCGTAGCGCAACGGCAATCATCGCCAGATCTGGTGTCTTCTCGGCGCGCAGGCGTGCAAACACACTTTTTGTTCTACTGATTGCAAAGGCATTGCTTTGAAACCATGCGTCGACTCGCTTACTCAACCCCTTCTGGCTGCGAGTTTCTTCAAGCAGCTTCTTTGCCAGCACCCTTTGACGCCAAGCCAAGTCGTCGATCGCGCTGGCTCTCAGTCGCGACTCCCAGCTATTCGTTGGCGTAACCCCGCTGATTAGCTCGCCCAACCAATCGAGACGTAATGCGTCACCTATAAGGTAATAAGCACTTATCATTGTTTCTAAGCTTTCCGACACGCTTTGTGACACATCGATCAAACTAAAAACAGGGGCCAAGAATGAGTACTTAGCAACGCTGTCGGCAAGCTCTTTGGGCAAGCCGGCCTTAACAAGAGCATCCTTGTTAGCCGCAAACTTCTTTTCAAGATTTTTTGGTAGACCCGCAGGAAGCATCGCAACCATAGCTTTAACACCGATCGCAAACGGCTTAATCTCCACGACCAAATCCTCTGTCGCAGGTCGATTTCGCAACAACCAACGCGTCGCATCGCGCACGAGCTTAATAAGAGCCAGCATGGTCTCGTCTTGATAAGACGACGCGACAGAGTAATCGAGAGATTCAATCGATTGCCATTGCGACTCAGCATCGAGCGCCTCTATCGCAAGAATAGACGCTCGTACAACGTCAGCAAGGCTCGCAGACGAGCCCGCCATCAGCTCGAAGACAAAATAAGCGCCGACCCGATTTACTAAGTAATTAGCCAACTGCGTTGCCATCAACTCATTGCGTAAAGGGTGCTGATCTATCGCATCAGCGTAACGCGCGACCAGAGATTCAGGGAACGCTTTGAACAAATGCTTCTGCAGAAGCGGATCCTTCAAATAAGAAGTCGTGACCAGTTCTGCTTTTAGATACATTTTCATGTAAGACGTAGCGACCGCGAGCTCTGGTCGCGACGGCTTTAACCGAGCATTAGCTCTCTGTTCGAGCTGTTCGGCACTTGGAAGAAATTCAATTTCACGATCGAGTCCCGCGTTTGATTCAAGAAAACCAACAAGGTCGTTAAACTCTTTGCAGCCTAGTTCTGGGTCCGAAAAGCTCAGCGCTAGGGTTTGTACTTGCCGGTAATTGTTTCCTAAAACGAGTGCGGCAACTTCCTCGGTCATACTCTCAAGTAAGACACTACGCTGAGCCTCGCCGTCGGCTTGCGCTTTAACGGAACGGGTTGGCGCTTTGTTGGCAACCTCGTTAAGCAATATCTTAATATTGACCTCGTGATCAGAACAATCGACACCCGCAGAGTTGTCAATAAAATCGGTAAACGAGGCACCACCTTTGAGGCCGAACTCTATGCGTGACAATTGAGTCATACCTAAATTCCCCCCTTCGCCTATAGTCTTGCAGCGAAGATCGCGCGCGTCTACACGCAGCGAGTCATTAGCTTTGTCACCCACAGCAGCATCGCTCTCGGTAACACTTTTCACATACGTGCCAATGCCGCCGTTCCAGAGGAGATCAACGGGTGCTTTTAACATCGCTGAAATAAGTTGATCCGGCGTAAGCGATTTCGCCTCTGTCGCAAATGAGGTGCGCATTTCGTCGGTGAGTACGATGGACTTTAAACTCCGCTCGAAGACACCTCCTCCATGCGATATCAAGTCGCTTTTGTAATCGGTCCACGAAGATCCGGGGTGTTTGAATAAGCGCCTGCGCTCTCGGAAACTCGCCGCGGCGTCTGGGGTTGGGTCGACAAAAATATGCAGATGATTAAACGCGCCTTTAAGCAAAGTTTTTGCCGACAGCAGCATGCCGTTGCCAAACACATCGCCAGACATGTCGCCGATGCCTATGACACTGAACTCTTCCTTCAGGATATCGATGCCGCGTTCTCTAAAATTTCGCTGCACAGAAATCCATGCGCCCTTCGCGGTAATTCCCATCGCTTTGTGGTCGTAGCCATTGCTTCCACCTGACGCAAACCCGTCGTCTAACCAAAAGCCGTAGCTTGCCGCAATGCCGTTTGCGATATCTGAGAAAGTCGCTGTTCCTTTGTCGGCCGCGACAACCAGATAGGGGTCGTCCTCATCGAGGCGCACAACGCGGTCTGGCGGGACTAGCATTCCGTCCTTGAGATTATCAGTAATATCTAACAATCCAGCAATAAACGTTTCATAGGCCCTAACGCCTCTGGCCTGAAACTCGGCGCGATTGGCCACCGGCGTCGCATCTTTTACAACAAATCCGCCTTTCGCCCCGACAGGCACAATGACGGAATTTTTCACTTGCTGCGCCTTAACTAAGCCCAACACCTCTGTACGGTAATCTTCACGCCTGTCCGACCAACGCAGGCCGCCGCGGGCGACTTTTCCGCCGCGCAGATGCACGCCTTCGACTTTGCTTGAATAAACAAAAATCTCAAACTTAGGCAATGGCTTTGGCACACCCTCAATACGCTGCGGCTCGAACTTGAATGAAAAATAGTCCTTCAGCTCGCCCGTAGCATCGAGTTGGAAAAAGTTAGTCCTTAGCATCGCATCGATAAGACCAAGATAAGCGCGCAGCACACTGTCCTCCGAAAGATTAGACACGCCATCGATTGCTTTGACGATTCGAGTCCGAACTTTCGCTACCAACCGTTTGCTTTTGTTAGGCTGAAACAGTGCAGTGAATAACTCGATTAAATCGCTCGAAATTTTCGGATGAGACGACAGAGTCTCGGCAATAAAACTCTGGGAATAATCGAAACGGATTTGCTTGAGGTAAGCACCGAGCGCACGCAGTAACGCTGCCTGTCGCCAGCTTAGCCCTGAATTAAGAACCAAGGCATTATAGGAGTCGTCTTCGACCCGCGCAGACCATATCGCGTAAAAAGCCTGTTCAAAAAACTCTCTCCCCTCTGCGCTTAATGGCGAATTCGACTCGCTACGATAAACCAAGAAATCGTGAAGCCATATTCGCGGCCCAAGTTCGCTCGACTCGAGTGCGCAGTTACCCCGCAGAGGATAGGTACTCTCGCTAATAATACGCAGACCCAGATTTTCCAAAATCGGGTCGACATCAGACAGCATGAGCTGACTCTCTAAACTAAAAAGCTTAAAGCTAAACTCAGCGCGTTCTGCATGTGATTCCCTTAGATTTACAGCAACGTCGCCGGAACTCGCCACGGCTTTAATGAACCGCACATCCTCCACAGCTTCAGCAGCGGTGTACGCTTCTTTATAGGCTGATGAGAAACACTCCGCGAACTGCTCGTATTGTTGCTGCGCCTCGTCTTCGGTGCCGACTTCACGTAGACGCTCCATGAAATCTTCTTCCCAGGGGCGTATGAGTTCGACAATTTCTTTTTCTAGCGCATTCTGATCGATCTTAAGCGCTCTGATGGACGGCACTCTAAATACCAAGTGAATACGCGCCTGCGAGGATTCGGAAAGATAAGTATTAAAGTCAACATCTTCAGCTTGGAGCCTTTGCTGAAGTAGTGACTGAATCGCTAATCGCGATTTAGTATTAAATAGCTCGCGTGGGATATAAACCAGACACGAAACGAAGCGACCATAGAAATCTTTGCGGACAAATAATTTGCTGGTGCCAGTGTCGCGAATTTTGGTTATACCAATGGCGATATCTAAGAGCGCCTTACTGCTAACCTGAAACAACTCGTCTCGTGGAAAGGTATTGATGACCTGCAGCAGGTCTTTCATGTTGTGGCCATTTTTTGTATAGCCAGAATTCTCTAGCGCACGACTCACTTTTTTTCTCAGCAAGGGAATCGACAGCGCTTCTCTAAAATAGACAGACGACGTGTAGAGTCCGAGGAAACGGTGCATGTGAGTCACTTGCCCCGCCTTGTCGAACTCTTTAATCAAAACGTAATCGTAGTAAGCAGGGCGGTGTACCTTAGAACGTTTCGAAGATTTCGCGAAACTAAGTAACTTAGGCCTGCGGATAAAATCGGCCGCGGCTCCAGGCAGTGAACTAACCTTCGTTTGCGACTTGAGTTCGGACTTGTAGCGCGAGACTCCTAACAGTGAATCTGACTCTAGCTCAATGATGCTTTCACCCGCTTTCTCGCGTATACGGTATTTCTCGTAGCCCAAAAACGTAAAGTGGTTATCGATAAGCCATCCGATAAATTCGATAGACTCAGCGACGTTTTCCTCTGATACAGGCAGGTATTCGGCATTGGTGAGCAGGTTACGGCGTAGATTAGCCGCCGCCGAAGTCATCTCTTTGTAGTTACCGACTGCAGCACTGACATGGTTGAGGGCGTCGCGGAGCTCTGATTCGATCGGCTTCGAACGCTCGGCCCCCCATCGTGCGCAGGTGATGCTACAAAAAGATTCAGCGCTGTAATCATCGTCGCTCGACGTGGCGATGCCTATTAGCTGTCCAAAGCGGCCTAAACTATCCTTCGCCGCGCCTGCTTTACGCCTACCGCTAAACAACACCGTGTTACGTACTGTTTTAATCGTAGCGCCCGAACGCAGCAGCGCTTGGCGGAGTGAATCTACGATAAAAGGCTTGTCGTCGAGCAGCACCCGAACGACAGTCGTTGGCAACTGTCTGCCATTCTCCTCGAGCAGCCCCTCTTCAAAGGCTATGATCGGGCGACTAGATTTGCGCTCTTGGACGAAATGCCAGGCCTGAACAATGTCAGCAATGATCAAGTCAGAAGATTTGACAGCAGAGTCATCAGATGACGTATTCCCGAGATAACGTTTGGTGAAGCAGTGTAAAAGATCATCTTTCGCGGCTGACTTGCCACCTAAAGCCAAAGTAACTGCAGCTAAAATTGTGTCTAACTGTAACTCACGAGAACGTGATTCCTTGCTCATTGCCTACCTTCTCCACAACTTAGTTGGGCCCAAACGCTTGGCTCAGCCAGCACTCACCCACTCTGGCTCGAGGCGCGCCTAGACATCCAGTTGAAAACGGTTAAAATCGATGACCTTGCAAAAAAGCCCCACTATTTGAGACTTTACACTATGAGCCACCACGGAATAATAACAGAACTCAGGGAATGGTTATCGACGCAGATTATAGGTCAGGAGCGCCTAATAGATCGCCTGCTTATTGCACTTCTCGCGGATGGTCACCTGCTCGTAGAAGGCGCACCAGGGCTCGCAAAGACCAAGGCGATCAAGGACCTGTCGAAAGCCGTCGAAGGCGATTTCCACCGCATCCAATTTACCCCAGACCTATTGCCAAGTGACATTACTGGCACTGAGGTGTTTCGCCCGGAAGATGGCTCGTTCCGCTTCCAAAAGGGCCCAATTTTCCACAATCTTGTCCTCGCCGACGAGATTAACCGAGCGCCGGCAAAAGTGCAGTCAGCTTTACTCGAGGCAATGGCAGAGCATCAGGTTAGTGTTGGGCGCGAGTCTTTCACCTTGCCACCTCTCTTCCTAGTCATGGCAACCCAGAATCCGATCGAGCAAGAAGGCACCTACCCGCTGCCCGAGGCGCAGCTCGACCGTTTCCTCATGCATGTAGCGATAGGCTATCCCGACGCTTCTGCCGAACGCGACATTCTTAAGTTAGTCCGCAGCGAAGCCGCCAATGTCGCGACTGAGGTGCCGAAGGAAATTCCACAAGACAGCCTTTTTGAGGCACGACAAGAAATTCTTGCGATGCACATGGCACCGGAGGTTGAGGAGTACATTATCCAGCTGATCATGGCGACTCGTGAGCCTGCGCAATACGGAGAAGACCTTGCCGGCTGGCTTGAATACGGCGCAAGCCCTCGGGGCACCATCTCCCTCGACCGCTGTGCGCGCGCACATGCGTGGATTCAGGGCCGTGATTTCGTTAGTCCAGACGACGTACAAGATGTGCTCTTCGATGTGCTGCGTCATCGCATCTTACTCAGCTTCGAAGCAGAAGCGAGCGGCGTAACCCCAGACCAAGTGTTGGAGACTATCCGTCAGCGCGTACCATCCGCTTAAGCCGTGAGTCTCAGAGAGCCATTCAGAGAGCCAACCAATGGTCGCTAAATCGAAGCTCGACCCCCAGCACGAGCGCTATCGAAGTCGTGGGGCACTAATCACGCTGCCGCAGATGTTGATACAACGGCAGGCCGCGAAAGCGCTTGCCTATGTGTCCCACGCTCGTTCGATAGCGGGAATTTCAGGGCTACATTTATCCAAGATACGCGGCAGAGGTATCGATTTCGAGGAATTTCGCCCGTATCAAGCCGGCGACGATATAAGACTAATTGACTGGCGTGCCACCGCACGCACCGGTCGCGCCGTTACCAAAGTCTTCCGCGAGGAACGTGAACGTCCGGTGATTATTGCGGTAGATCAATGCTCGAGCATGTTTTTTGGGAGCCAAGTCGCGTTCAAATCAGTTATTGCCGCGCAGGCGGCAGCACTATTTTGCTGGCTTGCAATAGACAATGGCGATCGCGTTGGCGGACTGGTTTTCTCGGACACCGACGCTAGCCTCGTGCGGCCTAAGCGATCTCGTCGCTCAGCACTCCATCTGCTCAACCAAATTTTTACGTTTAACCAGAAGTTAAATGCGAAGAAAGAACACACGCCCGACTCAGAGCCGCAAGCTGCCGACTTTAAACCCGGCCTCGCGCACGCCCTAGGGCAGATACGCCGCATAACCAAACCCGGCAGCACGCTTTACGTAATCTCCGATTTTGCCACCCTCGACGAGACAGCATTGCAGTACCTAAATCAGCTCTCGCGCCATAACAACGTAGTTTGCTGCATGGTTTACGATGCACTCGAGGAGAGTCTTCCAACACCGGGTGTTTACAGCATTACCGATGGTTCGAGCAAAGGCTCAATCAATACACACAGCAGCAAAGCGCGCTCGCGCTACAAGCAGCAATTTGAAGAGCGCGTGGCAACGATAGAATCAGATCTCGAACGCCTTAAAATTCGTTTGATTAAACTACGCACCAATCAACTCGTCGTGGAGCAAGTCCGAGAATGGATAGCGAAGAACTCCTAGCACAGCTAGCCGATATTCGACTGCCGGGCGAGATTAGCTGGTGGCCCCCAGCACCTGGGTGGTGGATACTCGCGGCGCTAGTACTCGTCAGCAGCATCTTCGCGTGGCGTGCTTATGCACGCGCACGTGACACGAAATTACTGCTTAGATTCGCCCTTGCAGAGCTCGAACGTTGCATGACAAATTACAGACAGCAGGCTGCCGGCAACGGTTCTATAGCAGGGCTTAATTTGCTCAATGCAACCAACAGCGTGCTCCGCCGTGTCGCACTCTTTCATAATCCTCATTCGGCTATCGCAAGCCTCAGCGGCGAAGACTGGGCACAGTTTCTGTCGCTTTCATCAACAAGCGCATCTCCACTGCTCACCGATTCTTTGCGCGAAGGATTTGCAGGTGGGCGTTTCCAGCGCGAGCTGACAGTAGATGCAGAGGCACTTCACGCCTTCGCAACCGGCTGGATTAAAGACCAATATAGCCGAGTTGGCGACACGCAACCGCCGACAGGCGCCTCTGACGTCTCGCCCTCTCGCACGGAGGCAAACGCCTAATGTTAGAGCTTACTTGGCCTTGGGTTTTCGTCCTGCTGCCCCTGCCGTATCTCGTGTACAGGCTCGCGACGCGCGCGCCGCGTCAAGAC
>Ga0209199_1004173_pt1 | contig 13493 bp, 10 predicted proteins | sample COGITO_mtgs_1105_7_FD_184805 | JGI IMG/M metagenome (GOLD analysis project Ga0209199, IMG submission 184805) | Pelagic marine microbial communities from North Sea - COGITO_mtgs_110523 (SPAdes) (version 2) | ecosystem: Environmental > Aquatic > Marine > Epipelagic ...
GAAACAATTTGAAGAACTTAAATCATTTTTAGAAACTCCTAGAAATGTTGTTATAGTTGGACACAGAAACCCAGATGGTGATGCTATGGGTGCTTCTTTGGGCTTGTGTCATTATTTAAAAAAGAAGGGACATACCCCAACGGTCATAGTACCTAATGAATATCCTGATTTTTTACATTGGCTCCCTGGTTCAGACAATACATATAGGTTTGATAGGCAAAATTCTCAGTCTCAAAGAGCCATAAACACCTCCGAAATTATATTTCTATTAGATTTTAATGCACTACATAGAGTTGGTCACGATATGCAAAATACATTAGAAAGTTATCAAAAAGACTTTGTGTTAATTGATCATCACCAACAACCTGATGAATTTACTTATATGTATTCTGATGTAGAAATGTGTTCTACTTGTCAAATGGTATATCATTTTATTGAAAAAATGGAGGACTTAAACTTGATTGATTCAGAAATATCTACCTGTTTGTACACGGGTATCATGACAGACACGGGTTCATTTAGGTTTAGATCAACTACGAGTCTAACGCACAGAGTTATAGCCGATTTGATAGATAAGGGAGCAGAAAATGATAGAATTCATAGCAAAGTTTATGATTCAAGTTCTTTTGGACGGTTGCAATTACTTGGACAAGCACTAAGAAATCTCAAAGTTCAATCTGTATATAAAACAGCATACATAACGCTTACACAAGAGGAAAAAATAGCTAATAATTTTAAGAAAGGAGATACCGAAGGTATTGTTAATTATGCGTTATCAATTAAAGGAATAGTAATGGCGGCAATTTTTATAGAAGACAAAGAACAGGGAATCATAAAAATATCTTTTAGATCTAAAGGAACATTTTCAGTAAATAAATTTGCAAGAGAAAATTTTAATGGAGGCGGTCATGATAATGCTGCGGGAGGAAAGTCAGATCTTTCAATGGAAGAAACCATTAATAAATTCAATAAATTATTACCAAAAAATAAAGATGGTTTACTTAAGTCATATGAAGTTTAGGTTTGTTTATTTGATCATTTTTTTTGGAGTTATTTCTTGTTCAAAACAAGAGGTAAGAAAACCTATTACTGCCTCTAGCGGACATATCATGGAATCTACAACAGCGTTATTAAAAAAAATTAATACTGTAGAAGAAATAAAAATTATAAATTATATTAAAAAAGATAGTTTACATGATTATATTCGTTCTTCATATGGGTTTTGGTACCATTATATCGTAAAAAATCAAACCGATACAATTACTCCATCTAAAGAGGATGTTGTTTCATTAACCTATGATATTTTAGATTTAAGTGATCAAGTTTTATATTCAAAAGAATTTATAGGTGTCAAAGAATATATTGTAGACAAAGAAGATTTTATTCCGGGATTACAATATGGAATAAAATTAATGAAAGAAGGTGAAAGTATTAAGTTTATTATACCTTCTTTTAATGCCTACGGAGTTCTTGGAGACGAAAATAAAATAGGTATGAATACCTCGATAATAAGTAGAGTTACATTAATAAACATAAATAAATAAAAATGAGTAGTATTAGAAACACTTTAGCAGTTTTAGTTATTGGAACATTATTTTCATGTGAAAACCAAGTTAAAGAAGTGAAATCTTTAGAAACGGAGTTAGATTCAGTTAGTTATGCTGTGGGTTTAAGCATGTCCAGTCAATTAAAAAATGGTTTTGAAGACGTGAATAAAGAAATTTTAATTCAAGCGATAAGAAATGGATTAGATTCTACCAATTTATTATTAGATTCAAAAGATATTCAAAAAACGATACAAACGTATTTTCAAAAAAAACAAGAAGAAAATAAGAAAAAAGAACTCGCTAAATTTGAAGTTTATAAAAAAGAAGGTCTAGCTTTTTTAGAGGCTAACAAAACAAAAGAAGGGGTTAAAACTACTGAAAGCGGATTACAATATGTTGTATTAAAAGAAGGTAAGGGAAGAAAGCCTAAAACTACCGACAGAGTTAAAGTACATTATCACGGAACAACAGTTGATGGAACAGTTTTTGACAGTTCTGTTGACAGAGGTACCCCATCAGAATTTGGTGTAACCCAAGTTATAAAAGGCTGGACTGAGGGCTTACAGTTAATGACGGTTGGCTCAAAATACAAATTCTTTATTCCACAAGAATTAGCGTATGGTGCAAACCCTAGACCAGGAATAATTAAGCCATACATGGCTTTAATTTTTGAAGTTGAATTATTAGATATCAAATAAATAAAAAATGAAAAATAGAATTTTACAATTAATACTAGTGTTTTTTATAGTTTTTACGGCATGTAAAGACGAACACAGTGAATTAAATGACGGTATTTACGCTGAAATGGAAACCAACAAAGGAAAAATTATTATTCAATTATTCCCTGATAAAGTTCCTTTAACTGTCGCAAACTTTATCACGTTGGCAGAGGGTACGAACCCAAAAGTTACAGATTCATTAAAAGGGAAGAAGTTTTATGATGGGTTAACATTTCATCGCGTTATTAAAGATTTTATGATTCAAGGTGGAGATCCTATGGGGAATGGGCAAGGAGGTCCAGGATATAAATTCTATGATGAGTTCAATCCAGATTTGAAACATGATAGTAAAGGAGTATTATCTATGGCAAATTCTGGTTTTAACACTAATGGAAGTCAGTTTTTTATTACTTACAAACCAACACCATGGTTGGATGCTTATACTAATGAAAACCAATTAAAAGATTGTAGTAATCCAAGAGTAGGATGTCATTCTGTTTTTGGAAAAGTTGTTAGCGATTTGAATATTCTAGATTCAATTGCTAACTCTGATAGTATTAAAAAAATTACCATTGTAAAAAAAGGTGATGTTGCAAAAACATATGATGCTGTAAAAGTTTTTGAAGAAGGAATTGCAAAAAGTGTAGAAAAAGAAGAAGAACGTCTTGCAGAATTAGAGAGCGTTGAAAAAGCTAGATTAGAGAAATTTGCTTCGGATCAAAAAGTTTTTTACGAAAAAATGAATGTAAAAAAAGCAAAAAAACAAGAGTCAGGTCTACAAATCTTAACCCTAAGAAGAGGAAAAGGTAAAAGGTTTAGTTCTTCTGTCGAAACCACAATCAATTATACTATGTATTTAGCAGATGGTAAATTAATTCAATCGACCAAAGAAAGCACTCCTTTTAAATTCACATTAGACAAACGTCCCTTAATTCCTGGAGTTAAAGAAGCAATAATGAAAATGAGAGTAGGTGGTAAAGTTAGACTATTTATCCCTTATTATTTAGGATATGGTGAAGCTGGAAATGGTCCTTTTCCTAAAAAAGCGGATTTAATATTTGAATTAGAACTGTTAAAAGTAGGAAAATAATTTGCTAGAACGTCTATTACAAATTGACACAGAATTACTCATCATTCTTAATAACTTAGGAAGCGAACAATGGGATAGCTTTTGGTTTTTTTTAACCAATCAATTTAGTTGGTCTCCATTGTTTGCTTTTCTGTTGTTTTTAATTTTTAAAAAATTTGGTTGGAAAAGTGGTGTTTTACTACTTTTATTTTTAATAGTTTTGGTTACTTTTTCAGATCAGTTCACAAATTTTATCAAGAATACTTTTGAACGTTTGAGACCCTGTAATACTGAAGGTGTAATTCAACAAATTCGTAATTTTAATTACAAACCTAGTAGTTACAGTTTTTATTCTGGTCATGCAGCTTCTTCAATGACTTTTAGTTTTTTTGTAATCCTATTATTAAAGTCTTATTTTAGGCATATATGGTTTTTACTGATTTTTCCTTTGCTTTTTGGTTACAGCCGAATCTATTTAGGAGTGCACTATCCATTAGATATCGCTTCAGGATATATAGCAGGTTTATTTTTTGGATATGTATTTTACCTGTTTCAGAAAAAACTAAAATTGACATCAAGATTTCCTAAGAAATTTCCAATTTAGTTTCCTTATCTTATTTTTTATTATTGTAGTACAAGTATTTTGTACTGTGGTAATAGGATGTGATGAGACTATCCATTTTAGATGCAATATTTGGGTAGTTTTCCGTTACATCTTTTTGCTTGTCGTCAGATAATTTATATAAGCTTGTTGAATTATTGAAGTTTGTTTTTGTGAAATAAAAATCATTTTGAATTAAACCAAGACCAGGCTCACCATTAATTTTTAAATATAAAAAACCAAAAGAATCAGTTTTTAATGTGTCTAATGCATTAGACCCTAGAGTAAAATTAGTATAATCTGATTTAGCAATGGTCGCAAGTGTCGGAAATAAATCTGCTAGTTTTGTAGTATTATTTATTTTTTGTGGTTTTAAAAATTTTGGGGCGTGAATAAATAAAGGGACATGATGCACCTGTATTCCTAAGTCAAATTCTTTTTTAAATGCTTCAGTTTTATTCATTGAGGTATTATGGTCTCCAAAAAAAGCAAAAACAGTATTCTCATAATATCCAGACGCTTTTGCTCTCCTTAAAAACACATGCACATTAAAATCTAAATAACGTAAGGCATTTAGTTGCGCCAAAGAAATAAAACCAGATTCTTTTATGGTGTCTTCATCAATATCTTCCTCTGTAAAAGGGCGAAATGTTTCTTTATTTTCAGGAACAGAAAAAGGTCTATGATTTGTAGCTGTTTGAACATAGGCTACAAAGGGTTCATTTGAGGTGTGAAGTTCTCTAAAAACCTTGTCAGATTCTTTAAAAAGATCATAATCGTCTATTCCCCAAACATCTGCTCTATCCTCAATCTCGTAACTTCCTTCCTCATAAATTTTTAAGCCATTTATATTAGATTGAAATACACCTCTAATATTTGCCCAATTGGCACTTCCACCAAGAAAATATAATTTTTTATAACCCTCAAACTGATCAAATATAATTTTTTGATCTATTGCTCTTAAGTTTCTAGATGCAGTCTTTTGATTGTCAACATCTGCAAGCCCAGTAATGCTTGAAAAAACACTTGCAGCTGTTCCTGGCTTATGTACATAAAAATTCTCAAAATAAGTACTTTTATTAATAATTGAATCCATGTAAGGAGTTGCTTTTGCCAGATTTCCTTGACTTCCTAGACCAACGACCCCAACAGATTCTAACATTACAATAACAAGATTAGGTTTGTTTTCATGTATACTGTCAAAAGTAATTTTTCTTTCAAATGATAGTGAATCTTTTGGAATATTTAAATAGGATGCAATTACAGGAAAGTATGCCTTAGTAGTTTCAATATCTGCACCATCATTTCTGAAAGCAAAACTATCGAAAAAGTTTAAAACAGGATTTAATGAAAATTGATTTATGGTATTATTTTTTGAAAAAAAGGCTTCACTCCATCTTAAGGGATAATGAGTAATACTTCCATATACTCCGAAAGAAAGTAACAAAAAAGTACATAAAAAATAGATTGCTTTTACCTTTTTAGAGATATAAGGCACTGTAGTGTATACCATTTTATCAAATAACTTAAGACCTGTAAAACGTACCAATAGGAATAAAATAATTAATCCAACACTTCCTTTAAAAATTGGATATGTCTCTATTAATAATTGTGCAGATATCTTAAAGTTGGATAAAAAGCGAAGTGAAGTGGCATCTAATCGAGTGAATAAATAACTATAATATCCAATATCAGTTAAATAAAATAGTGTAAGCGTTACATAAATAATACTATGATAAATTATAGAAATTTTCCTAAAAATTCTTTTTTGAAAGAAAAAGTAGTTTGCTGAAAGGATTAGAATAGAAAGCGGAAAGTAACTAAGAATTGCTAACTTTAAATCAAAACGAATACCATAACTGAAGGCTGTAATGATATCTTTTTGTGAAGCTGAATCAAAATTAGCTACATAAAAAAAGAAAATAAGTCTAAAAATAAAGAGATATATAAATAAAAACCCAACATTAATAAATATATATTTAATGTAATTTGGAAGTTTTCTAATCATAAAAATTTTATTGACAAATGTAAAAAAATGGTTTAATTAATCAACAATTTTGAATTTGTTTAGTGTGCTTACTTTTACTAAATCCATATTCTCGCTAGTTTTAATACCAATACCTACAATAGGATATTCCTGAATGTCTCTTATTAAAGAACCCTCTAACTCAAGTGAGTAAGTTTGTTCACTTAGTGCTTTAATTGTTGTAGAATTTATCTTTACAGGAATGCTATATTTTTCATTTCCTTTTTTATTTTGAAAAGCAATTTGAACTTTTATATCTTCTGTATTAATATCAAAAGTATATGGGTTATTAATTATAATAGTATAAGGTTTAATCATTGACGTATTAAACTCAATGTTAGTTGAATTTTCAAAGTTAATTTCAAGATCAAATAAAGGTTTGTAATCTTTTAAGAAAGAGATGAAAATCGAGTCTTTTCCTGAGCTTTTCATTTTTATTTCGGAATACTCTTTTGATATTCTTGTGATGTAAGCAATTGAATCTGACGAAAAAATAGCATTACCAGTAATATAGCCGTATTGGTTTTTTCGACCCAAGTAATTCTTTTGATAATGTGATTTTTCTTTGGTATAAAACCAATAAATAGAAGCATTTTGAAAACTATTAACAAATAGTTTTTCAGAATTTTTAGTGAGTCTTTCAACCTCCAAAGTCCATTGCTTATTTCCGTGAAAGTCTAATTTAACTGGGCTAATTCCTTCATTTGCTATACTAATTCTTGCAAATAAAATAATGGCAATATTGGTTAATGCCAAATAGCAAAAAAGTTTTAGGTTTTTTTTATATTCAATTAAGTAATTAAATGTTATTAAAATTAAAGGTAGCATAATTGGGGCAATCCATTGTGCTTGAACATGGCCTCTAAATGATGATACTAAAAAGAAAAAGAAAAACCCTACAACAATAGAATTTAAGCCTCTATGAAAAATATCGTTATTTTTTATCCCTTTAAAAAATGCTTTATAAATAATTATGAATGTAAATCCTAAAATAGCAATTGCATTTACAATATGCATAAGGGTATATTCAAATTTATAAGTAGCTACAGAAGCTCTCTCATATAAATGATATCTAATTGAAGGAAAATCATTTATATATTGCCAATAAATATGAGGCATATATAAAATTAAAGCAGCAAAGCAAACCAACCAAATTTTATAATCTTTTACTAATTTCCAGTTGGATAAAAAGATGAAAAATAGGACTAAAACCCCTTGGTATTTACTGTACATCATCCCAGTGATAGCAATAGATAAAACAAAATAAATAAGTGTATTTTTTTTGGATAAATAAAGTTTGTACGACCAAAGGAATAAAGCAAAAAAGAACAATAAGGGGGTGTCTGGAGTTGTAATAAAACCATAAACATTCAACAAAGCAGTAGAGAGAAATAGCAATAAAAACAACCAAGAATATTTGTTTTTTGAGGGATGATCAATTGTAAACCAAACTAAATAGATCATCAAGCTAAAAGATATAGCAGAAAAAAATCGAACGCCAAGTTCATCTGTAAATAAAAAATTACTGATAGTTACCCAAACAGCAACAAAAGGAGGGTGGTCAAAAAATCCCCAATTCATATCCTGACTGTACACCCAATAATAGGCTTCATCGGGCAATAACTCAGTAAAACTACTTTGAATAATATTTAAAATACTTAATAGAAGTATAGTTACAGGTAAAAGAAATTTATGTTGTTTAAGTTTCTCCATGATATTTTTTCAATAATTTTTTAGCGGCATTAAAAGGGGTTGTTTTGCTAGTCTTTAAAAATTCAATTTCTTGTCGTAATTCTGAAGATATAATTTTATCATTAAAAAATGAATGATATAAGCTCTCTTCTATTGTTGTTTTTAGCCAAAAAGTATTCTGATTATCTCTTTTGGCATTGAAAAAACCTTGTTTTTTTGTTACATGGATATATTGATCTATCATCTTTGAAATAATATCGATACCAGTATTTTCTAGTGCACTAGCAGTAAGAACTTTTGGTTGCCAGCCATTTTCTTTAGGAGGGTATAAATGTAGAGCTCTGCTAAATTCTATTTTTGCAATGCGTGTATTTTTAATATTTTCCCCATCAGATTTATTTATAACTATAGCATCAGCCATTTCAATTATGCCTCTTTTTATCCCTTGCAATTCATCTCCAGCACCAGCAATCTTAAGGAGTAAAAAAAAGTCAACCATAGAATGAACCATAGTTTCACTTTGTCCAACACCCACCGTTTCAATAATAATGGTATCAAAACCAGCAGCTTCACAAAGAATAATACTTTCTCTAGTTTTTTGAGCTACACCACCCAAAGAAGATCCAGATGGAGAAGGCCTAATAAATGCATTTTTATCATTGACCAATTCTTCCATTCTAGTTTTATCTCCTAAAATACTTCCTTTATTTATTGAACTACTTGGGTCTACTGCTAATACTGCTACTTTTCTATGATTATCTGTTAAATGCTTTCCTAACACCTCTATAAAGGTACTTTTCCCAACACCAGGAACCCCTGTGATTCCAATTCTTACTGAATTATTTGCGAAAGGAAGGCATTGCTCTAATATGGTATTTGCTTTTTTTTGATGTTTTTTATTGGTGCTTTCTATTAAAGTAATGGCTCTACTGAGATAGCTAATGTTTCCCGCTAAAATTTCAGTTACAAATTTTTTTATAGATGGACTCTTGCTTCTATTTGATTTAATGATGTTAGCTGAAGTTATACTCGTTGTTTTCAAATTAGAAAGCCCATCTTTTTGAAGTGATTTAGAAGATTTTTTTTTAGCCATAATAGATGACGTAATTTAAAAGTAAATTTATAAATAAAATTAATGCAAAAGGCATCAATTTTAAAATGCAATTTTTATTGTTACTTCTAACACCACTCAATTGAGTAAAAAAATAAATCATAACCTGATTTCTTGACTGCTTGAATTTCTATATTCTTTATAAAGTGCCTATCTTTAGCCCTTAAAAGGATAGTTTATATGAAACTCTACAAAGAGAATCAATTAAAAATATACAATTCGCTTTCTAAAACTAAAGAAGCTTTTAAACCTGTTCATGATGGGCATATAGGGATGTACGTCTGTGGTCCAACAGTTTACAGTAATGCACATCTCGGTAATTTAAGAACTTTTATGTTTTTTGATGTTGCTTTTCGTTATTTTCTACACTTAGGGTATAAAGTAAGATATGTAAGAAACATCACTGATGCTGGTCATTTGGAAAATGATGCAGACGAAGGTGAAGATAGAATTGCAAAAAAAGCACGTTTAGAAGAAATTGAACCCATGGAAGTTGTTCAGCGTTACACAGTTGATTTTCATGATGTATTAAAAAAATACAACTTTCTTCCACCAAGTATAGAGCCAACTGCTACAGGTCATATTGTTGAGCAGATAGAAATGATTAAAGATATTATAGATAAAGGTCTAGGATATGAAGTTAATGGTTCAGTATATTTTGATGTTATAGCTTACAATAAAAACAATCATTACGGAATTTTATCTGGTAGAAAAATAGAGGATGCCATTCACAACACTAGAGTGCTTGATGGCCAATCAGATAAAAAAAGCAGATGAACGTCATATTATGCGATGGCCCTCACCTTGGTCTGAGGGTTTCCCTGGGTGGCATCTAGAATGTTCTGTGATGAGTTCTAAATATTTAGGTGATAAATTTGACATCCATGGAGGTGGGTTGGATTTAAAATTTCCACATCATGAGTGTGAAATTGCACAATCTAAAACCTGTTCTGGCCATGACCCAGTTAATTATTGGATGCACACAAACATGCTATTATTAAATGGGCAAAAGATGGCAAAATCTACTGGTAATTATATATTGCCAGATGAAATTTTAACAGGAGAAAATAAAATTTTAAGTAAAGCATTTTCGTCTAGTGTTGTTCGTTTTTTTAATATGCAAGCTAATTATAGAAGTATTTTAGATTTTTCTAGTGATGCTTTGGAGGCCTCAGAAAAAGGATATCTAAAACTGATGGAGGCGATGTCTAGTTTAGTAAGTTTATCTCCACAAAAATCCTCATCAGTAGACATTTCTCAATGGAAAAAAAAGTGTTATGCTGCTATGAATGATGATTTTAATACACCTGTATTAATATCACACCTTTTTGAAGGTGTAAAGTTCATCAATCAGATTAAAGAAGGGAATGCTTCAATTACTTCAAATGATCTTGTTGATTTTGTGACCACAATGAATGCTTTCGTTTTTGATGTCCTTGGTTTACTTAATGATGTAAAAGATCAAGCTTCAGGGAAAATTGATGGTGTTGTAACATTATTAATAAAGTTAAGAAAAGAAGCTAGAGAGAATAAGGATTGGGACTTATCTGATCAAATTAGAGACGAATTATTATCCATTGGAATTCAGCTAAAAGATGGGAGAGAAGGAACAACCTATTCAATAAGTTGATTTTAGTAATTATAAAATGAAAACTAAATAAAAGTTAATTTTTGAAACTAAGAAGTATACTTATTTATCCATTAGTGTTATTAGTTAGGTTTTATCAACTTGCTATTTCACCCTATACACCCTCTAGTTGTAGATATGAACCTAGTTGTTCACAATATACAATTGAAGCCCTTAAAAAGAGAGGGGTAATCGTTGGCCTTTGGTTATCTTTAAAGCGAATCTTCAGTTGTCATCCATGGGGTGGGAGCGGTTATGATCCTGTGCCAAATAAAAAAAATAAATAATGATTTCTAAACTAAAATAGTTAGAAATAAATAAATAAAATTAAATATGAATTTTTTATCAATTACTTGGGATCCTTCTTTAGGAATAGATTTAGGTTTTTTTATTATACGTTGGTATAGTTTAATGTTTGTTGCAGCATTTATTATAGGGCTTCGTTTAATGAAGAAAATTTATATAGATGAGAATATAAATTTAGAAAAACTAGATACACTTTTCATGTATACTTTTATAGCTATGCTTGTAGGAATGAGATTTGGTGAGGTCTTTTTTTACTCTTGGGATTATTATAAAAATAACCTTCTTGAAATTATTTTACCTCTTAAACGCGCAGCAGGAGAGACAGCTATATTTGGTTTAGTAGAAGGGTGGAAATTTACTGGATATACTGGTTTTGCTAGTCATGGTGCAGCTATAGCTATTATTTTATCGATGTATTGGTATAGTAGAAAACACCTAAATAAATCACTACTTTTTATTTTGGATAGAATGTCTATAGTTTGTGCTTTGGGTGCTGCTTTTGTTAGAATTGGAAATTTTTTCAATTCAGAAATTTATGGAAAACCTACAGGGTCTAATTTTGGTGTTATTTTTAAAAACTCTGATGCTGAAATGTTGCCTAGACACCCGACACAACTTTATGAGGCTTTATGTTACTTAATCTTATTTTTTGTTTTATGGAGGTTTTATTGGAAAACAGATAAAAAGCAAAAGACAGGGTTTTTATTTGGTGTCTTTATGATAGGTTTATGGTCTGCTCGATTTTTTATTGAATTTTTTAAAGAAGCACAAGTAGACGGTAGAGAAGATTGGATTCTTAGTTTAAATACGGGTCAAGTATTGAGTATCCCGTTAATATTAATTGGCCTATGGTTGATGTTACGAAAAACTAAAACTAGTTAATTAAAATCAGTTTTAAATTAGTATACAAAAAAACCACGATGTACATCGTGGTTTTTTTTATTGTCATTCAATTTTTATACTAACCTTTGATTTTGTTTTTGAACTTATCAAACTTAGAATCTTGCTTTGTTGGGAAACTGTTATTGGATGTATCTACATCTGCAGTCTCTAAGTCTGGATCTATGGTTATATTTATAATTTCTTTATCTGATTTTACCACTTTGGTAATTTCTTTATCATTATACCTCCAAATTTGAGCAGGATATACTTTTCTTTCTTTTGTTCCATCTTTGTAAGTATATTCGGCAATAATTGGCATAACTAATCCTCCAGGCTTGTCAAATGTAATTTCATAAAAGAAGTTTGAATTTGCTTTTTTAGCATTTTCTGAGGAAAAGGTTAACCCTTCAGACGTATCTTCAATAAAATTCACTTCTTTTTCAGCATCTTCTTTAATAAATTTTTTAACACCTTTTATTCCTATATCAGTAACATCGGTTGAATAAAACCAACCCCTCCAAAACCAATCTAAATCCATAGCTGACGCATCTTCCATAGATCTGAAGAAGTCTGCAGGCGTAGGGTGTTTAAACATCCACCTTTGCGAATAAGTTTTAAAAGCATGATCAAATAATTCTGGTCCCATAATGGTTTCACGAAGAATCCAAAGTGCAGTTGCTGGCTTACCATATGCATTATTACCAAAGCTATATACATTATCACCTTTAGACATAATAGGTGCAATTCTAGATTGATCACCGTCCATGTAAGGTACGATGTTTTTTGGCAGTCCTCTTCTTAATGGGAAGTTTGGATCGTAATCTAATTCAGCTAACATTTCTACATATGAATTCAACCCTTCATCCATCCATGTCCATTGACGTTCATCAGAATTTACAATCATTGGAAAGAAATTATGACCTACCTCATGAATAGTAACTTTAATCATCAAGTACTTCATTCGATCTGAATACCCTCCGTCTGGTAAATCTGGTCTCCCTGGATTAAAAGCCATTTGTGGATATTCCATTCCCATTTGTCCATCAACAGAAACTGCTTTATGGTATGGGTAGTCAAAAGTATATTTTGAATAGGTTTTTAAAGTTTGGGCAGTAGCTAGAGTAGAGTGGTCGCCATATAATGGATTGGCTTCTTTAGAATATAAAGAATAAGCCATTACAGACCTTCCATTGATATCAACAGCCATTCCATCCCAAATAAATTTTCTTGAAGTAGCAAATGCATAGTCTCGAACATTTTCAGCATAATATCTCCAGGTTTTTGTTTTATTTGATCGGTTTTTTTCAGCAGATATAGCTTCTTCTTGAGTTTGAATTAACACAGGTTTGTCATAAGTTCTTTTTGCTTCTTCTAAACGTTTCTGTTGTTTTTTACTTAGTACTTCTTTTTCGTTTTTAAGAAATCCAGTAGCTTGCATGATATGATCTGATGGTACTGTAATATCTACCGTAAAGTCACCAAATTCTAATGCAAATTCACTTCGACCCCAAAATTGATCATTTTGCCATCCCTCTACATTATCATAAACACATAATCTAGGGTAAAACTGAGCAATAACATAATTGTTGTTTCCATCTTTTGAAAAATGTTCATACCCTGATCTACCTCTGTTTATTCTGTGATTATTTATGTTATACCACCAAGATATCTTAAATTCAAATTTTTCACCTGATGCTAGAGGTTTTTCTAAATTGATACGCATCATGGTTTGATTGATGGTATGTGATAAATCACTACCATCAATGTTTTTTACGCTCATGATATTAAATCCACCATCAAAAGGTTTACTAAACATGGCATTATACCAACGTTTGTTTAATTTTTCTGGAATCTTACTACTCGGAGTAATGTCTGGAGTTTTTGAATCCTTTGCTCTAACATTTTGATCTAAT
>Ga0209199_1004179_pt1 | contig 13484 bp, 8 predicted proteins | sample COGITO_mtgs_1105_7_FD_184805 | JGI IMG/M metagenome (GOLD analysis project Ga0209199, IMG submission 184805) | Pelagic marine microbial communities from North Sea - COGITO_mtgs_110523 (SPAdes) (version 2) | ecosystem: Environmental > Aquatic > Marine > Epipelagic ...
TTTGGTTTATTAGTTTTCCAATCCGAAATAATTAAACCTATTTTTTTTAATTCAGGATTATATATTAACCACATTTTATCCGGTTGTCCGGTATAACCTAACTCAGGGTCACCTAACACCATTTCAGTATCTAATAGTACCGCACCTCTCTCCTCCATTATTTTTAGAAATTTATTACCCCCATTAATCATGGAATCTCCTTTTAATATTTGAGTAAAGTCACAGTCAAATATAGGTTCTCTAACCTCTTTATCGATATTAAACATATCTAAGGTATTCTTTTCAAGAATAAAATGAACTCGGGAGCCTAAGTTAGTTGCGTAACTACCAGCGTCTGACCATTCTTTAAGTAATTTTTCTTTATATTCTAAATCACCCTTACTTTTTCTTTCGGCAATTTCGTCAGCCGGAAATGGAGTATAAAATATTTTAAGTACTTTAGATACTGAAGGCCAAGTAGATGAAAGATTACCTTTTAAATCTTTCATTGTATAAGTATGTGTATCCTCTTCAAATGTAAGACCTAATACTTTTTGTCTATCTGAAACTATTTTTCTTATATTTTTAGCTACTTCTTCTAAATTAACCATATCTTTTTTACAAATATACATATTTTTTATTAATTAACAAAATTAATTAATAGTTTATTTTATTTTATAGTAGTAATCATCTATCTTACCCCTTAAATCAGCAATATCATTATCTATAGGCATTTTTACTACTTTTATTGAACCGAATAACCTACCCCCGTTTAATTCATGATACAACCTCAAGGAATCTTGCCAAGCATCCCCATCTAACGCTAATATAATGTTTTTATTTACTTTCTCATATAAAGTGTTGAATAGAAGTTCACTCATGTGTTTACCTAACATAGGAATACTGTTGGGTAAAAATATAGAATCAAATACACCCTCGACCAAATATATGTCCTCATCCCAATCAATTAAAGACTCGTTGAATATTATCTTATCTTTCTCTTGTTCAGGGTTTTTATATTTAGCCCTCGTGTGAGGTATCCAACTACGAGCAATGTAATAGTTTAAAATACCTAAATCATCATAAGATGGTATTATAATTCTATTTGCATGTGTTCCGGTACCACAAAAACCTATATTATTATCTATAATCATTTTATCAGTAACACCCCTTTCTCTAAGGTATCTCAAAGCTTGTTTGAACACAGGGTAATTTGGGTTACCATTTTTTATTAGAGTAAAACAATCAGGTAATTTTAATTCCTTTCTTTTTTTTTCTTTAATTTTAAACTCTTCAGGTTGAAATATTTTATATATTTTAATATGTTCTTTATTACCATAAGCCCTAATTAACTTAAATAAACTTCCGTGAGTACCGTTATTTGCACCACAACTCCAACAATGAAATAAGTGTTTTTCTAAAGTAACTTCTAAATTACCCTTTTTCTTACCATCGTCACACTCAGGACAATTGTAACCATACTGTAACTTACTATCATATACCTTTTCAGGTTTACCTAGTATGTTTTCTAACATATTTAAAAGAATGTCTTTAGTTTCGTCCATATTAAACAAATATAGTTATTTTTTTTTAAAATACAAACTTTACTGATTTTATTAAGTCTTTATATTTATAATAATAATAAATGAGATGCCAACAACAATAACAATTAATAATATAACAGGAGTAACACCATATAATGTGTATGTGTGCCCAAATCCATCAACTACATGTGTTTATATTGATACTATAACATCAATACCATATAGTTTTGACATTCCATCATTTATGGATGGACAGACTTCTTACATATTGAAAGTTATTGATGATAACGATTGCATTATAACCGAAACATTAACCCCCTTAATATGAGTTGTTCAGGAAGTACATACTGTTTTACAAATACAGGGAATAATTTAATTAACGATACCTACATTAGTGGTGGTACTCATAACTCAAACCTCTATTATACTGGTGTAACAAATAACTTGTTTATTTATTATTCAACCACCAATAATGAGTGGTGTTTGTCAACAGCACTAGATGGTAGTTGTTTGATGTCCGGAGATTCTCCGGGACCATCTCAAGGATGTCCGGATTTTAGTAATTTTTACTTCTCAGAAGGGTTATGTCCAACACCAACGCCAACACCAACATCCGCAGTGGATTGTAGTGATTTAGATTTTGAAGCGTTATTTGATTGTGATGTAACACCGGAACCGTCACCTACCTCAACCCCAACACCGACACCAACGCCGACTATAACACCAACATCAACAGATTTATGTGGTGGTGTTGATATTATTGCAACAATAGAATCAATAACACCCACCCCATCACCAACACCTACAATAACTCCAACCACCTCATCACCGGTAGTTAGACCTTGTACTTTTTCAGGTGATGTGACTTTTAACGTGATAGATGGTGATATAGTGTGTCCTTATAGTTTTGAATTTCAAGATTGTTATAACGGAGCGACGTATTTAACAACTTCTCAAGTTTCAAGTCCCTCAGGAGGCGAATTAGAAGATTTTGACATATTTAACGCTGACGTTAATGGTGAACGTCGTTGCATATCCTTTATAAAAATAAACTTATTAGAGATTGGTGGTGATGTTATTAATTTAATCTCAGGACCCATAGGAAAATCAAATGAAGGTGATTGTATCTATTGTGGTCCTTCACCAAGTGTGACACCAACATCAACAGTAACACCAACACCAACACCAACACAAACCTTACCTATTTTAGGAATTCAATTAGAAGAATGTTGTAATGGTATAAGTTTCGTTTTAGAAAATTATTTCGGAACAAATCTTAATCTTGGTGACACGTACTACTATCCATTTACCGGAGGGACTGATATTTGTGCTACAGTTGTACCATATTCAGGTTTAGGTCAGTCATATAACTATTCAGGTATTGGTGGACCTGTATTAATGCAACAAGGATGTGACGATTTAGAATGCCCATCATGTGGTGATGAAAGTTACTACGTATACAGAAGATGTGACGACATAAAATATTGGTTAGTTCAGAGTGTTATGGGAGATACTATCACACCTGGGGATGTTCAACGTGATGATTCTGGTGTATGTTGGGAATTCCAATACATCTCATCAGGTTATCCTAATTTGAATCCATCACTTAATGTGACTAACTATACAGGTAATTATTTTAATAATCAAACGGTTTATCCTGATTGTGATTCTTGTTTACCTTTAGTAAGTTGTATTGAGTCATTAACATTTGTTGTTGAGTATAATCATTTATCAGGGGTAACTAATAATAATCCTTGTACGGTATATCCAAATGGAACAAGAGGTCATACCTGTAATCAAGCAGTATTTAATATCAACGCTAATGGGGTTTTATTAGGTCAGGTAAATTTAAATAATATTGGAGGTTCTTACGATAATCAAAATTTCCCACCTAACTATCCTAATTATGTGGGTTCAAGTCCATATGATAGATATGACTCAATAACTTTAACATCACAACAAGCTCAAAACATTGCATCTAATTCAACTAATGGTTTAATCGATTTTACCTTTGATTGTGGATGTATTCAAAATGTAAATTGTACTAATAGTTCGTGTCATACAGGTGTTGGTTGGGTAAGATTAATTAGAGATTTAGGATTACCTTCTGAAGAAGTATTATATTCAGGTTGTGCGGTTGGTAATATCTTAAATGGTTTTGACCCTTGTCAAACTATTCTACCATAAAAAAACCCACCGATTGGTGGGTTAGTTATTTTTTCATCACATAATTTTATCTTTACCAAATACCTTCTTGACCCATATAACCTAAAACACAAGCATAAGCATCCGTTTGGTCAAAATTTTCTTTCTTCAATGTGTTATTTCGAGTATACTGCCATTGTATCTGAGGTTCTTTTTTAGCAACTAAGTCAAATATAATTTGTTTCTTATCACACCCTTTTTCATACCCACCAAATAACACTCTTTTACCTTTACCGTTATCCCTAACCAATTCAGGAAAGGCAAACTTTCTAGAATTATATGTAGATATAAAAACAGGTACTAAACCTAAAGTATCATATATTTGTTTAGTAACTAAGGTATTAAATCTAAGTAAGACCGCAATAGTTCTAATGTTATTTGAATTTAATAAAGGTTCTTCTATAACAACTTTAGTTATACCAATATTTTTATACTCAATTAATTTATTATTAAATATTTCAGATTTTAATATTAATTCCTCCATTTTATCCTCAACTTTAGGTTTAGGTACCGGAGAAATGTGAGTTAACTCTAACAATTCTTTAGTTTGTATGTCGAATAATGCACACCCAATAGTTTTAGTTGAAACATCGAGTCCCAATACTTTAGGACTTTCTTTTAATTCTTTGCTCATATTTTAGTTAAAAATCAAATTTAATTGAAAACTGTTGTATACCTTGTCGTAAAACAGGTGATTGTAGTTTTGATATAATCATAAGGTCTTTTTGTGAATCGTAAAGACCTATCTCAGTCATAAATAGAGGTTCAGATTTAACTAGTGGATTTGTATTCCAAGTTGGGTTAGATGTTTTTAGAAATTCTGTTTGGCCTAAATTTATTTTATATACCATTTCATATATAGTAGCTTGTATATCAGTTTCTAAAGAACCGTAAAAATAATATTCATCGCCAAAGTTAAGTTCATCACTTGAACTACCCAATGTAGGTATATCAACATATTGAGACAGGTCATAATATGGAGCTAAATCATATATATCTTCAGTAATAACAAAAGTAGTACCTGTTAAACCACTAGGTGTCAAATAACCATTGACCTTAGAACTATCTAATTGACTTGTATAATCAATTATTCTCCATTCAGAAGAATCCGGTTGAGTGTTCCCTGTAACTTTTTGACAAATTATTTCAAACCTATCAGCAAGATATCCCGGATTTATATTACAAACATCATCACACGCTAAATCCGGTTTAGTATATGACCCTAAACAACCAAATTCATCACCAAAACTAACAGTAACATCCTGAGAGGATAAAGATGGTGTACAATTCTTATCGGGTCCGTCAACTTTTCTATAATAATTACAATGTAATGAATTAGTAAAGCTGAGATTATTAGTAAATCTATATGTTACGTATAAATATTCATTTGAATTATCTAATAACCCATCACCAAGACTACTTGTCATTATATTAGGAACTATCAATCCTGTTTCAGGTGCAGGTAATGTCCAATTTCTATTTGATTTATACGACATAGCGGCAATTAACTCCTCATCGTCAATAACAATTAAATGGGAATCAGGAAACACTTTACCAACTCTATTAGGTCTACCTTCATCGTTAGAATTTGGATTATCGTCCCATAAGTGATAGTATCGTATTCCCGGTTTATTCATATCATCATTCTTAGTCGATTGAATATAGTTCGGTTGGAATAACCCTAAACCTTCGTTAAAGTTTGGTGGGTCAACCCAAAAAGTTTGACCGTTACAACAATTAGGGTTTTTATGCCACATTAACCAAGGAATATGTAATTTAAAGTTTCTAGCTTGACCCGTAGTATTTGATGGATTCGAATTATCGTATGGTTCAAAAGCAAATTTTTCACCATAGAAAAAATCTATTGTTTGATTAGTATAGTGTATTACCGCAATTGCCTTTTGCTCTTCAGGTTCTACAACAACTTTATTACCTACCGAATCATAAAAATAAACATCACTAGTATCTGTTTGACCACTACTCGAAGCATAACCCAAATATTCTTTAGTACCTAAATAATCCACAGAACCAAATGTCGAATAATCCTTAAAAGCCGATTCGTATAACCCCGCAGGATTTACAGACCACGGAATGTTCATATTCCAAACTTTAACGTCAAACTCATCTGTTTGACAAATAGATTCGTAATTAATCACATCATCATTCCAATGAGGTGTAGGTGTAGTACTATCATATATAGTTGTCATGTTAGGTGGATAAACTATAGTTCTAGCATAACAACAACCACTTAACAAATAGGTAAAGTCAGGTGTTGGTCTATCTAAAGTTATCTCATCTAAACAAACATCTAAAATTTTATAGGTCATCATAGGATAACAACTATCAAAACTCATAAAACAATCTAAAACGGGTTGTTGTGAACTCGCAGAAGGAGTTGGCTCAATATAGGTTGCAGTAGGTGTAGGTGTTACGTCAGGAAGTGCACACGGGTCATAACTCGGTGTTGGAGTCATAGTTGGTGTTGGTGTTGGTGTAACAGGAGGTTGTTCACATTTACAATCATTACCACCGTTACCATTATAATAAATTGTTATTAAATCACCTATTTTTGGCATTCTAACAATATCAGTATTACAACCCGAATAAATGATTTTAATCTTATCCCCACCATCCAATTTAGACATATCAACAATGTAATTAGAATTTATAGTATAATCACTATTAGTATATGCACTCCAATTAATAGTATCCGCCGTAGTGTTACCACTAAAAAAACCTCTTGTTGCCGCTTGATTATATATTGGAGAAATCTTAGCATCAGGAAACGGTATACCATAAGTATTACCATCACCCCCATCAACATAAAACGGATATTTAATATTTTGTTTATTAGATTGAGGATAACCCGCCGAATTTTGAGCATTAAAACTAGGTTCTAATATATTAAAACTTTTTGGACTATACGTATCAGGTAGAGCATTGTAACTAACTTCACTATCCCCAATTTGGAAGTACTTTATATTAAAATCACCTTTAGCTAATTTCAATCTAGCAGCATCTGTAATTTTTGTATTAATTAAGGCTGAAGTATTTTTTAAGATATATCCCATTATTATTATTTATTATTCATTTTTATTTTTTTTATTTAAGGCTCTATAAAATTATTATTTACAACCGTACAACAATCACAACCATTAATACGTAGACTACCTATTTGAAAAGAATTAGAATCAGTACCAAAATCACATGCGTCAGATGATGGTGTAGGATAAGCCAATTTAGAATCAGTATTAATAATTATACTATCTCCATTACCAATAACTACATTACTCCAAGTGTTAGTAATTGTTTGATATTGAATTGTGGTAGGACCTAGAGTACATTGAGCCGAACCAGGAAGAAAACTTCCCGATATTCCACTTAAAGGAATTATAGAAGTACCATTTTTCGTTAAGTCAACAGTTCTAACTAAATTAGAATATCCCGGTTTTCTACTATTCGCCCAAATACCCGTATGGACAATATCAGCATCTATAGTAACACCGACAGGTAATGGTGGTGTAACCGAAAGTGTAGTTTGAAATAATCTATGATATGTATATTGGTTCTGAGTTATTACCTGCACCGTAGTTGATAAATTTACCGAATATGAAGTTTGTGGTAATAATGGATTTAATGTTATTGAATCATTAATAACATTATCAAGACTATCCTTTACTGAAACCGAATAAATCCCCGGACATAGATTAGTATATACATTACTATTTTCATATGTTACACCATTATTAATTGAATATTCATATGGTGGTTGACCTCCCGAAGGATTTAAAGTGATTTGACCATCACAAACACAACTTGGTTGAGATACACTAGTATCTAAAAGAAACGCAATCGATTCTTCACAAGTACCTGACGATACAATTAATGTTTGTAAAGTAACACCTAAAGGAAACCATTCCAATATAGGTGGATTTGACGATAAAGAATCTGTAGAAAATAATTGACCCGCACCTGATGTACCACCAGCACCAAAATTAATTGGACAAGTCAAATACCATTGACTAATCCCCGGATTGTATAAAACTTCACAAACTTCTAATGTATTATCGGATATCCATTGAGGATTCCCTAAATTATCATATCCATTACCAACCATATTAATTTGAACACGAGGTTGGGACCTACCCTGAACCTGATACGTTATACAAAATTCTTCTAAAGGTGGTAGTGTAGTTGTAGTAGTGGTACTTGTTGTTGTTATTGTTTCAGCTGTTAACACACAAACAGTATTTGCTGTAAAATCACCATAATAATCTGTAATAACCGCAGGATACTCACCCACACTTAAACCATAAATAGCCAAACCTAAACCTCCGTTACCCCAAGTTATATTATAGGGTGGTGTACCTCCGGTAATAGAAATTGAAGCCGAACCATCAGATGAACGACGTGAACTAGGGTTAATAACCACACACTCGACCTCCATAGGAGTTATAGTAATAACTTCACAATCATTTATAAAATCAGATTTACCCATAGTTTAGTTTTATATTATAAATAATCAGTTACTCCTTTTTTTTTAACTAAAGACTTCATTATTTCAATGTATTTATGTGTGGCACTGTTTTTATCTACAAAATCAAAATAATTATTGTCGTTTTTTAACTTGTCTAAAGGACTGACATTAATATAATCCCCTTTATAAAACTTAGTATCTTTAAGATTGTCTGTCACTCCAGCCATATGTAATATAGGTTTAGTTTCAAAAATATCTATATTGTCAGTAGCCCAAGAAAATTCTAACTCATCATCTATTTTGGTATCAACACCATGTAACCATAAATTCCATAATAAAGACCACATCTCAGCCGTCCAAAATTGAATCCCTCCGGCATTAATCGGATTTCTTCTATGGTAATCTAACATCTGATTATATAGTGGGAGACAATCTTCATATATTTTCACCCATAGTTCATAATTAGTATTTTTTATTAAGTATTGACCACCACCCGAATTTTCTTGATTACACTTAACACACTCAACTTCTAATCCAATAACCTCAGTCATCTCATCTATTAATTGACCTTCATAGGAATTTGGATGTTGTTTTTCATATCTATCACAACAAGTTTTAATATAATCGTAACCAATATACCCTATAGTGTCAGATAAATAAGTAATATCATCATTCATCAATTTTTTAAAATCAGGTAAAACTCTAAAAATAATATCTGAATCATGTAAGAAAAAACATTTTCCATAGTTAGGGTGCTCTTTTAACCATTTAGAAATTAAGTATGGTTTAATACTTGGAATATAACTCTTATCACTTCTATCGTCTTGATAGTGATGAACATTAACACCCAACTCTCTAAGTTTTAAACTCTCTTCACTAGGTTTGTCACCATTCTTAACTATACCTAATATAATATGTATATTTTCAGGTGGAATACCTAACTCAATAAAGTTATGTACATACACTTTAATTTGCCAATGAAAATATGGGACATCCGGTTGTGAAGTAACAAATAATGGTAACATAAATGAATTTTTTCTTTAGAAAAAAATAAGTCTATTTTTAATTTTTTAAACGCTTTAGATTAATTTTTAAAAACATTCAAAAGTATCAGCGATAACACCATTAACACCAACCCTTGCGGTTACACTACCCCCACTAGGGTTATATGATAAACGGTAAGTCTTATTACTACCGTTAAATAGGGTTAAATTTGAATTATAAACAACATCACCATTTTCAGGAATCGGAAATGAAGGGTCTTGAGCAACTATAACACAGTTAAGATTAAGACTGAAATCACATTGATATCCACTAGGGGGCGCATCATCATTCTGTTGTGACCTTAAAGCATTTCGAAATAAAGTTGTATCACCTGTTGGTGTCGGAGTCGGCGTTTGCGATACCGGAGGTGGTGGTGGTGATTCATAACAACACCCTTCAGCTACCAATTCAACACCTTGTTGATATGTAATATTTTTTGTACATATTTCAATTGGGGGGTCACCAATAATCAGTGTGGCTGTGTTCATAATATTGGGTGAATAACAATCAAACCATCTAATAGTACCCTGTTTAATTAATGGTGCTGTAGTAACAAGATATGTTATACAGTCACACGTAGGTGTTGGTGTAACCGTAGGTGTCACCGTATTTGTCGGAGTCACCGTTGGTGTTTGAGTTACGGTATTTGTTGGCGTAACAGTTGGTGTAGGCGTTGGTGATGCGTCAGGCGTTTCCGTTGGTGTTGGAGTTACGGTATTTGTTGGTGTAACAGTTGGTGTTGCCGTCAATGTGGTTGTTGGTGTTATTGTAGGTGTTATCGTAGGTGTTATCGTAGGTGTTATCGTAGGTGTTGGAGTTGGACTTGGTTCAGGACCACAACTAACACAAGATATATTATAATGTATAGTCGTATCAACTCTAAAATTTTTGGGACCATTATAATCACATTCAGTCGAAACTTTGATATAATTGTCAACAAGTATATAAGTTAAATCCTCTATTCCCGGAAAAGATTCCGATAAATTTTCAATGGAAGTTAACCATTCATTATCACTTGGAAAATCATTTAAAGTATAACCCGTATAAAACTGTTGAGAAACAACTGTTCCCCCTAAGGTTACTGAATTTTCAAATACCGCATAATTTAAAATACAATTAGTATCGTCAATAGTTAAATCAAAAAACCCTTCATTTAACATTTCTCTAGGTCCTTTATTTATTGTTGTACCCGAATTCTCAAAATCACTACTACAAACATTATATTGTTGTCTCGTATTAATTATATCATACCCTGTAATAGTAACACTTCTTTCTTTCACACATAAATTAGAGTCAACAACTCTTAAGGTGTACGTACCCGCACTTAGATTAGTTATGGTATTACCTGTTTGACCACCAACATTATTAGAAATCCAATCTAAAGTAAAAGGTGGTTGACCATCAACCATAAAAGCACTAACGGTACCATCAGAACCCCCATCGGCGTTTGTAGAATTTAATATAAAATCAACAGAACTAGAAGAATCTATAAAAAACAATTCCGTTTGGGCACATCCCGTATTATCTAAAACAGTTGCGGTATAACTACCTGAAGTTAAATTATTAAAAGTTGTCGATGTTAACCCATTAGTAACACTATTACCATTTATTTGATATATAAATGGTGGTGTCGCCCCACTAGAAACTTCTATAGTTACAGAACCATTACCTAAATTACAAGTGGTACCTGTAGTTGAAATATTTATATCATATGTACTTTCATCATCAATAACAACAGTCTCAGTATACTCACAAGGACCTAAATCTTCGACTTTGACTTCATAAGTTCCCGGACTTAAACTTGTAAATTGATAAGTAGTATTATTGAGAGTATAATTAATTGTACTATTATCGGGTTTTGTTAAAGTATACGTATACGGAGGAGTACCCCCGAATAAACTAATTGTTATAGTACCTCCATCATTATCACATATGGAATTTGTTTTGTTAACACTTAATACTGAAAGACCCCCCGGAGTTGAAAGACTAGTTGATGTTGAAAACGAACATAATCCAGCATCAGTGACTTGTATATTTAAAACACCTGCACCTAAATTTGTAAATGTATTAGACCTTTCAAAGGTAATATTTGTCGAACCATTAGACCCCGAATAATAAAATGGTTCCGTACCTCCCGTTATATTAATTGTAACTTCACCATCATTACTATCACAATTTGGACTAACACTAGTTATTGAACCAAACCCAACAGGTGAAACTTCAGAAATTAATTGAGTTTTAGATACTGAACAACCTGTACTATCAGTAACGACAACACCATATGAACCAGCGGTTAAACCTGTTATACTATCTGTAGTCCCACTGTTAGACCATAAATAAGTGTAAGGCGGATTACCTGTTAATCCCGTGATAAATATTTTACCGGAACTCTCGGCACAACCCGCATCATCAACAGAATAAAACCCATAGTCAATAGTTGTTGAACTTTGAATTATTACCGTTTCAGATTTTCCGGTACAACCTCCACCATCACTACCAATAACATAATATGTGCTAGCAGATAAACCATTAAAAACAAATTCATTACTAAGTGACGACCCTGAAGTCAGAAACCCGTTAACATTATCATATAACTCAAACGTCGCAGTGTTATAAAAATTAGTCGTTGTAGCGGTAAGTGAACCGTTATTATCACCACATATCGTGTTATCAATATTAGTAATATCTATTGTAGTCCCACTTGATATATTAATATTAACAGCTTGTACCGTATTGGTGGGTGCACAACTATCTATGATATTAAAAGTATAGGTTCCCGCAGATAAACTATTAATAGTATAGCCCGTAACACCGGGACCTAAAGGTATAGTACCTAATGAAGGACTGACCCACTGTATTGTATAATCGGGTGCACTACCTTCAATATCAATACTAAACGCACCCGTTCCGAGATTAGAACAATCTCCACTAATACTTGGTAAATATGATAATAAACAACTCATTATTAATTACATAAAATATTTATATTTATACCGACATTGATTTTAAAATTTGTCCCTGTTTCAGAAACAGAACATATAGGGTTATATACACCAACCTTACTACTCACTAAACTCGATGGGTCTTCAAAGTAATAATAGTCATAACCTAAATTTTTTAAATTGTTTAAAGACTGAGTTAAGGCGTTATCCCAAACTAAGTTTGACGGTGAACTTAATTGTGGTGTTAAATACCCCAATCCATTAAAAAAAGGTGTTTCAACAACTAACACATCGTCAATATACAATTCCACATACCAATTAGTTTGTAAACTATTTATGGCACAATCATCTAACACATATCCATTATCACCCAAATAATTTGTTAAAACTACACCCAATAAAGAACCGAAGTCCTGTATGTCCTCATTCCACGGATATACACTACAAACCAATTCTTCAATAGGACAATCAGGTCTAAAAATATTTGTAACTAACTCACATGGGTTACAAGGTACAGGAATCAATTGACACCCTTCTTGCCTTCTCCAAACCATCTTTTGCCTATGAAATATTGAATTTTCGTATTTAACACCACTATTCCATATTGTAGAAGCCGGCACCATTTGTTCAACTAACCTAACCCAATAGTCTCCAATACCCATAACATATTCAATCATGTTCTCATAATTGAAATTATTATTTTCAATACCTATGTTTTCCTGTGATTGTAAATATTTCCAATACACAGACTCGAGTGTAGGATATCCACCTGTTTTACCATTAGAAGTATACATCCTATTTCTAACATTAATCATGTTAATCCAAAATGTTTGAGCAAACTCAAAGAATGTTTGAGTTCTTGGTCTCGATGAAACAGTTGTATCGTCAACACCACCTCTAATAGGTAAATTAATATAATTATCACCTGATATTGGGTATCCATATCTGTTAGACATATCCCAAACATCATAAACTAAACCTTGAGCCGGATTTAAAAATAAATCAACATTTTTTACATTTAAAACTAATTTATCGTTTTCGGTGTAATATACGGCATTCATTCTACCATCTAAATTACTCCTTAAACCGGTTTCAGTGTTAGTCCAACTTTTATTATTATCAATTTCCTTTCGTAAGTTAAACTTAACACCCATATATGGGAAATCTTCATATCTATTCAAATATTCTTGACCATAAGTAAACGGCTGTAAAATAGTTTGAAAATCCGGATTGTTCCCACTAAAAACGCTGTTAGTTAAATCTACTTTTTCAGGTGACCTATGTTGAGGAGTT
>Ga0209199_1004182_pt1 | contig 13465 bp, 11 predicted proteins | sample COGITO_mtgs_1105_7_FD_184805 | JGI IMG/M metagenome (GOLD analysis project Ga0209199, IMG submission 184805) | Pelagic marine microbial communities from North Sea - COGITO_mtgs_110523 (SPAdes) (version 2) | ecosystem: Environmental > Aquatic > Marine > Epipelagic ...
ATGCCAAAACCACCACTTCCGAGGATTTTCTCGACAGTGTAGTTGTTCGTTCCGTCACTTAAAGCTTCTCCCATCGGAAGATGGCGATAATCAGTCATTTTTGTAACCTTATATATATCACTGATATTAACACCCCATGACTTAATGCCAAGGTGATACCTCATCTGGTCGTGGGCGGTTGATAAACGTCTGAACCACGACAGAAATGCACCTGAAAGGGCCGTGAGAGCCCGGAGGCACCGATGCTGCGGGATGCATGAATGTCGGCAAATTGCGTACATCAGCAGTTCTAGAATCTTTGAAACGTTCGTTCAGATTGCGTTGACGGGTACACAGAAAGCCTACAAATTCTCCGTCTTAATCATCTCGATGGGGGATATCTAAATGAGAAACTACACCGCAAAAGTAACTGCTTTTGGCTTCGTGGCAGCCATGACGGCTTCAGCCGTTGCAGCTGATAGTACAGACGTTGGCGATGATGTCATCGCGGCTCACCGTGCAGCACTGGCTGCAAACACAGATGGAAAGGGCTTCGGTCCACAGGCTCCTCGCGATCTAGCATCAGCGGCGGGCGACAATTTGCGTAGTTTTAGCGATGCGCCCGCCTATCAAGAAATGAACCTGTGTAATATTCATTTCCATGAAGGTGCGGAACATAAGGGCGGCAGCTTTACAACATATTTGGGTAATGGCGACGGCAATGGGTATGGCACCGGTTTCGGCTATGATGGTGATTTGACCGAAGCTGAACTGGCTTCCGTGGACGCAGCTATCGGGGAAGGTGAACACGGCTTACTTCAACCAGGTATGACAATCGAAGTGCATTATGTGCACACGACCGCGCAGATAACTCCTGGGCCAACTTTAGGTTCATGTTTATCCGAAACACTGGCAAATCCACAACTGCGCGTTGAGACACAGGTGATGGTTCTTGTGAATGATGCAACAGCAATGAGCTTTGTTGATCTAGCCTCAGTCGAACAAGTCGGCGGATATTGGCAAGCACCAAATCTGCCCAACGATACAGGCACACCGATTGCATATGATGGATCTACAACTGGACCAAGCTACAACGAAGTGGGCTCTCCTTTGCAGGTAAGCTGGTCTGTACGACCTGACGTAATCAAAGTTGATATTAACTCTGTCGGCGCATGGTATGCAGACAACATATTTGGTGAGGATCATGCCCACGGTGTACGTAACCTTGTGTTGAATCCCGCGCTGTTATCTCCATTTAACTAATACCTGTTCCCACGACACGAAGGGTCTCACTTTGGTGTGGGACCCTTTTGCAATCGGGATTTAAGCGATTTCCTAACAGTAAGTTGCCGCCAATAGCCGTCATTGGTTTTTGGATTTTGAACAGTAGAAGAGTCCCGCGTTGTGTGAGTTCAGACAAGCCGCAGCGAACGGCGCGTATTCCCGAACCAGTCGTTGGTGCATAACGCGGCTAAGGTCAGCTGGGTGCGGAGTGATCAGCCATCGGGGGGGGTAGGGTGACGCTTCTTCTTACTGCGCGCTCTTGTCCGTCGTCATATAAAGTTGGACATCAAAGCGACTTGAGCAATGGAGGCTCTGGCTTGTTTATGTGATTGATTATGCGGCTTGTTTTTGATGTTGCAAGCGGCGTTGTCGGATTGTCTGTTTCTTGATCCTCTTTCTTTCTCTCAGAATGGCTTTGTCACGGCTGAAGTAGACGTCGGCAGGTGTGACGTTGCTCAGGCTCTCGTGGTAGCGTTGGTTGTTGTAGTAATCGACGAAGGCCCCAATCTGGGCCTCAAGGTCGCCCGGCAGGAAATAGTTTTCGAGCAGAACGCGGTTCTTCATGGTCTGGTGCCAGCGCTCGATCTTCCCCTGGGTTTGTGGGTGGAACGGTGCGCCCCGAACATGTGTCATGTTTTGGCCTTCCAGCCATTCTGCCAAGGCTAACAAAGTACGGAGGAGGGCAGGGATTACGCGGGATGGTGTGACAGCGCATAGTGCCCGTCATACGTGGCAGGATAGGCTAGATGCTGCGAGAGTAGCAATTGCTGAACGAGACTATCTCCTATCTCACAAGACCAAACAAAGTAGTGCTGTCGCTCAGGCTTACGGATCAGGGTATCTGGCAAAAAACATGCTAGAGAACCAGCCGGCTGCACTGGCGTGTAAAGACTGGGGTGATTTCCGTTCCTAACAAATGTTGTTGATCGCCTCATGGGCCAAACCCAAGACATGCAGAGCTTTGGAGACCACACAGGCTCATCTAAGCGATGACATAGGTGTTATTACCCCTGACGCCACAGCCCCTGCATATGGCTCCCTGACGTACTTCATGGGTGGTCGTGTGATCAGTGGTTGGTAAGATTACGTCAGCAATCTTGTAGCTAAACCCATGACCACACGGCAATGCACGTGAGGTCCATGCGTCTGTCAGATACAGCCGATAGCTTTGTGTTCATGGGTTAAGCCTTAGGACGTCAGAATAACGAATGCCTTCGCCAGCACGACAAAGGCTATGACTGCTATAAGGACCTTGTTCGCTGTCATGGTGTTCTCTGGAACTACCTACTCAAACCTTGCGTCATTCAATGCCCAGTAAGCATCTGTACCTGCTAATGCTTCATTGTCTTTGGCTCGGTCGAATGGTGTTTCACCGTCATCATTAACGGCGGTTCCGTCAACACCAGCGTCAAGTAGTAGAATAAGGACTTCTGGGTTTTCATTCCTCGTAGCAGCCATTAGAAGCGGTGTGCCTCCATAATCATCTCTAGCATTCACATTAGCGCCAGAGTTTAGGCAGTCAGAGACCGTATCAACAGTTGCAGTCTCCCAAAACTGCACTTGCACTTCCCAACTTGACGACATCCAACCATCGCAGTCAGTCTGTTGCGCAGCCAATGGCGTGAAGGCTAACGATAATACAGTGGCTAAGGCTGTTGTGATGCGGGTCATACCTGTGGCCTCTGGACTGGTGTGGGCAAACCTACGCACCTTCATCTCTCAATAAGTTTCATGATGAGATTTACATGGTGAATTGGAGTTGGCAACCTCTGGAGCACCTGACGCAGCGCGTGCAGTCCAATGTCGACGCGGACCCTAAGGCAAAGAAACCACACACGTCTCTGACGAAGCAAAAGCGGCGAATGGATGTGAGAACCTTCAAGTAAAACTTAGCTCGAGTACAAACGATGACATATGAAAACACAATTTTTACGTGCAAAGTCAATCAAGGCCTATCGTGTTATTCTGGTTCCAACTGCCTACTTCTAAGTAATGACGTGGGTAAAAAGCCCACCTTATTCTTTCGAACCAGAGCCTCCGGTACTCAATCACTCTGACGTTTAACTTTATACGACGATGGACATGGACCTTAAGAAAGCTCGGATCAAAATCGAAATATCAGAAACAAAACCTATATTTCGTACCAACGACCCTTGTACACGAGCTAGAACTCTCGATCTTTCTTGCTTCAATAAGACTTTTTATAAACGCATCTTTTTGCATTAGTACCTTCTCATTGATTTGTTCAAAGCCATCAGGTCTTAAAATTACGGCCTTAGGGTGCATTTTTTTTACTTCACTGGTTAATAAGCCAACTGCAGTAAGGCTGTTGAAATCATTAACTCCGCCAAAATTTGGATCATTGTATTTAGGGTTCAGTTTTTTCGCTTCGTTGTTCCAAAACCAACTATGAACAACCATTCCATTGCCTAATATTCCAAGCTCTTTGATGCCCACCATAAGGCGGGGATCGGTACTGTATTGTAATACAGGCGACTCGTTGGTTAGTTCACATTGCAGTGTTTTTGGGGAGCACTCAATGTCTGGTAGCGAACAGCCAATCAAAAAAATTAGTAGAAATGAAAAGCTTATAAATCTGCCCATTTGCAATCCCTTGGTTCAGTAAATCCCGTCTGATATGAAACGCCTATTTAACAATAACAACAGCAGTAACAGAAGCCAAAGTCAGTCTCTAAGCATGTCTTTATCATTAAATTTTATCTCAATGTCTTTCCATTGATCGTATTTGTAGCTGGAAAATTGGAAACCAAGTTATCCACAGTAGAGAAACGCTCGTTTTACACTCTGAAAAACTATTTTTATAGACGTCTACTACTAACAACTTCGCTGCTCACTAGGCGGATTGAAGAACCAATTGGCTTCGCCGTCTTGGGTCATGGAAAAGGCGATAACTCCGGTTTTTTTAATTTCGAGGTAGCAGTTGCAGGAACATTCCAGCATCTGCGCACATGATCCATAAACGCTTTTCTTTCTTTCACAGACAATGCTTGACCACAGGACGCAGATAAAAATTCGGCGGCTTGGCCTAAACTTTTTGCCAATGCGTCAGTCTCCAATCATTTTGGGCTAGCGGGCCTTAGTTTTGGCCGAACACCCACCAATGATTGTTTATTAATTTACTCCCGTATGTAATTGCCATTGACCATCATGCCATCCTTCCACTCACCGACGTATTTCTCGCCATCGGGATAGGTGTAGGTGCCTTGTCCGTTGGGGTAGTCATCCTTGAACTCACCGACGTATTCGCCGCCCTCGGCATCAGTTCGGGTGCCTTGTCCGTGCCGTTTGCCGTTCTTGAACTCACCGACGTATTTTTCCTTGAACTTACCGATTTCGTTGTCGTAGAAACGAGTTAAGGTGCCTCGTCCGTTGAATAAGCTGTTCTTGAACTCACCGACGTATTTTTCCTTGGACTTACCGATTTTGCTGCCGAAGGAACGAGTTAAGGTGCCGTGTCCGTGCCGTTTGCCATCCTTGAACTCACCGACGTATTTGTCGCCACTGGCAAAAGTGAGGGTGCCTTGTCCGTGATATAAGGCCTCATCATTGAACTCACCGACGTATTTCTCGCCATCGTCATAAGTGACGGTAAATTGTCCGTTGACGCTGCCATCCTTCCATTCACCGACGTATCTGTAGCCATTGGCAGAAGAAGTGTAGGTGCCCTGTCCGTTAAACTCGCCATCCTTGATTTTACCTACGTATTTATCGCCACTGGCAAAAGTGCGGGTGCCTTGTCCGTTCTGTTTGCCGTTCTTGTACTCACCGACGTATTTGTCGCCATTGGCATAAGTGACGGTAAATTGTCCGTTCCGTTTGTCATCCTTGAACTCACCGACGTATTTGTCGCCATTGGCAGAAGTGTAGGTGCCTCGTCCGCTCTTTTTACTGTTCTTGAACTCACCGACGTATTTGTCGCCATTGGCATAAGTGCGGGTACCTTGTTCGTTGAGTTTGCCATCGAACGCACCATCATCGAAGGCAACAGCAAATAGGTAAACGACAACCACGAAAACAGGGAGAGCGACCAGGGCAAGTCGCTTCCTCTTCTGCTGAAGGGCGCTCTTGGGGGGCGGGCGCGGGCTGATCGGGGTCGTGTGATGAGTGTAATTGGCTGTAGTATTCTTCTTCTTGGTCTTCTCATCGGCAATCGTAAAGTCCGTCTGACGGCTCGACTGGTCGCTTTCAGTGTTGCTAGAGCTGGCTGGTTCCAACTCGACCATATCAAGCAGTTGATCTACCGAGGCAGGCCTATTTGCTACTCTAAACTCCAAGGTGTTTCTTAGCGCACGCTCAAACTGCGAAGAAATCCCGCCCTTCTTTGAGGAGTTTTCCAGCTCCGTCAGCTCTATGACCTCATCGCGAACAATCGCTTCAGGCGGGCCACTTCCGAACATAGCTCGATAGATTGTGGCTCCCAGTGAGTAGATATCGGTGCTTGGGGTCTGCTCGAGCACTGTGGTGTACTGCTCGCGTGGTGAATAAGGGGCGGAGACGATAGCGGTCAGGCTGTTCGATTTTTGACCTAGTGCTGAACGAGCCGCACCAAAGTCGATAAGGACTGGCGTTTCCTCGGGACCCGTCAAGATTATGTTTGCTGGCTTAATATCTCTATGCAGTACCCCTTTGTCATGCACCTGCTTCAGCCCATCAACGAGCTGAAGCATCAGTTTGCGAGCTTCTTCCTCTGTCAGGAGCTTATCTTTGTATCTCTGACCAAGTGTTTTCCCTTCAATGTAGGGCAATACCATATAGGCCGTGTTATTAGTTTCAAAGTAGCCCAATACCCCAAGCAGATTTGGATGATCAAACCCTGCCAGCATACGAGCCTCGTCCAAGAAGCGTTCTTTTCCCCACGCAAAAAGCTCTGCTTGGTCCACCGTTATGGGAACAACGCTGCGGGTCGTGTCGCGACCGGCAAATTCACCCGGGTAATATTCCTTGATAGCGACTTTGCGGCCGAGCTTCTCATCCTTCGCAAGGTAGGTGATGCCAAAACCACCACTTCCGAGGATTTTCTCGACAGTGTAGTTGTTCGTTCCGTCACTTAAAGCTTCTCCCATCGGAAGATGGCGATAATCAGTCATTTTTGTAACCTAATATATATCACTGATAAAGTATCTTGGGCACTCATCGTTTGTTTGCGACTTCCATTCCCAGTTTAGGAAAAACGGAAGCGAGTTAAGCGTTAAGGACTCTCAATTGTCCCAGTAAACCTGACCTAATACTCGATAACAAAACAGCAAAATTGCATCTCACTCTCAATTCTAGTGGAGTATTGAAACATGAATTCTGTCATGGCATTGCGACCAAAACGCCGCCGTTTCGGGTGGCGAGGGGCACAATAGCAGAAGCCTGTTCACTGTTCACGAACTCCCCGATTGCCACTATGTTGACTTGGTGCCTTCCTGCATTGCGTGAGATGGCAGTCTGCACTGCACTTTCAATAGTTGAACGCGATGCGCCATTTCCTCCATCACTAGGTAGTACCTGCGGAACGCCGTCCGTCAGAAGGATAATGGTGGTAGGTTTTCCTGTTCCCAGAGCATTGTCCATAGCCTTGAAGGTAGGTGTATACCCTCCAGCACTATTCAAAGCAGAGTTTACGAAGTTCTGTGCAGCAGATTTATCTGAATCCGTTATCCCGTCCCGAAAATTGGCTCCACTGGGCCATGCTTTGATTGTAGGAGAGGAGACATCACCTTGGTAAGTAATGATGCGCAAGTTGTCGTTGGAATCCATGCGAGAGAGAATATCTCGAACAACCTCTTGAACCGTTCCCCGGTAGTTTTCGATGGACCCAGACATATCCAGAACAAGTTGGAAATCATCACTCTCAGGTTCTACTCCGATGAATGCTGTACCGTTCAGTTGACCTTGCAAGTCCGCAATAAGTCGATCTTTGGCCCCTCCAGCTTGTTGTACAGAAGAAATCTGTCCCTTTTGCTGCTGAACTGTTGTTGTGAGGGAGCTAACCTTCCCGTTTAGTGTGCCGACCTTGCCTTTCAACGTGCTTACTTGTCCTGTAAGTGAACTTACCTGTCCGGTGAGCTTTCCGTTTTTCTTTACGAGAGCTGCATTTTGATCGTCAAGATCGGCAATCTGTACTTCTAAGCCCTTTTTGTCTGCGCGAAGCTGCTCGATGACTGCTTTCAGAGGATCGGCGCTGAGGTTTGGAAAATAAGGGAATAGAACGACAGTAATAATGATAAACGCACCGAGCGCAGACGCAAATAAGTCGATAGCGGAGGCAGAGAACGTACCGAGTTCGGTTTTGGCTTTGCGCCTCATGTTAGGACAACCTCGACCTCGATATCAGCAAGCAAAATGGTCTCTCCATTTGAAACAGACACTGCTACCCCTTCCTCTATAAGATCCCCTTTCACTGAAGTGCCATTAGCGGAGCCCAAGTCGGTGATCAGGAGACTTTCACCCAACCGTTCGATCTTTGCGTGGATGCGCGAAACGTTGAGAAACCGCAGTACGAGATCGTTACCTTTTTGCGGATCTTCTGAACTCCCTATTTGCAGTGACGTCTTCCCAACTTGGAAGTCGGCCTGAACTTCGAAATATTCATGCTTTTGGGTGCCTTTTAGCATAAGAGTATTTAGAGATGCAGTTGCCGGATTGGGTATTGGAGATGGTTTTGGCGAGGGAGGCGTGGAGTTGCTCGTGCTTTTTAAAACGAATATGGCAATAGTTGCGATCAGTAGTAACACTCCCACAATAATTATCCATTTAGGAAAGCCACCACCACAACGAGATGAGGTCTCAAACTTTGTTGATCGACTTTCTACAGCTAAGTAATCAACCAACATCTGACTGCTAATTGATAATCGGCTTGCTCCAGCTAATCCCGCACCCTGATCATCACTCAGACCGCTAAAATGGAGGCCTATCACAGCCCCGCACTCATTTAAGATCGGGCTGCCACTTGATCCTGGACCTGATGCGGCATCATGCTTGAGGGTGCGTGTGATATTGAAAGTGTTATCTGGATAACTGAAGTCAAAGTACTCTTGAATGTTTCCTTCTGAAATCTGGGCTTCCTTAGCCACTGCAGCAAAGTCCGATACCCCCGGATAGCTCAAGTTCCACAATGGCGTATCAATAGGAAATTCACCGGGTGCAATTTGTAGTGACCGCAATGAATTGGAGGCTATCCGAAGTGTTGCAACATCAACATCCTTAAATGCATCATGGTCGATTACGGGAATGCGGCGGCCTGATGCTTCAACAATAAAAATGTTTCCAACTTCACCTTTTTCGGCCTCTAACTCCTCTAAGGATTGCACTACGTGGGCGTTGGTTATTAACGTATTAGAGTTAACAGCCCACGCTGTCCCATGGCTGCCTTTGTCACCAACAATGATGACAACGCGGAATATTGAGTTTCTGGCGTCCTGTACGGCTTCAGGCACTTGCTGAGCGGTAGCTAAGGCAGGAAGAAAAACAATTCCAATCAACCAACCAGCAAGAAGTAATATTTTTTTCATATGTCCCACGCTTCCCTAATTTTTACTCTGCCCGTTAGCGGTTGCTGGATCAATAATGGGATCCTGTTTAACCAAAATTTCGGAAATGAGTTTTGCAATTTTGGCCTCAATCCTATCCGGGTACTGCTCTATAAATTTGGTCAGATTCGAAATTCGCCTCGCTGCTGGGGCATTATCGGAACTTAAAGCTTCCAGCAGGCTGGCTAAAGCTTGCGCATTTTTGTCCGTTTGAATTTCATTGTCAGACAGTTCATCACGCAGAGATTGATTTTTCGAAAGAGTGGCTACTATGAATCGGATGACGGTCCCACGTTGGTCGGGGTAATCATCTACGAGCTGTTTTAATTTCTTGGCAGAGTCATCCTTGTCTTTGATTGCGATCGCGATATCCTCAAATCTAGCTTGTGCTGACTCAACTTGAACAACTTCTTGCTTTGAAAGCTCTAACTGCTCTGTCAACGAAGAATTTTTTTTGTCCATTTGTTCCGCTATAACCTTGTGTTGTTCCGCTATAACCTTGTGCTTTTGCAGCTCAGAATCGGATCTCCAGGAGGAAACTGCCAACCATAGCGTTGTCACGCAGAGTGCGAACGTGACGCCGGGCAATACAAACCTGCGAACGACATCTCGGGTATCCGACTTTCGTTCGTTTTGAGCTTCTACCTGAATAGGAGCGCGCTCTCCATCAATCTGAGCCACAACGACCGACGTGTTATCCTGTCTAGGGCGGCCAACCGCTTTGACTGCCTCTATCAAATTATTTGCAGCGTTTTGCGCGTTGTTTTGAGATGTAACAGCCGCTTCAACCAAAGATGAATTGTCAATGCTATCAACGCCATCTGAACATAGCACGATTGTATCGCCTTTACGCAGGTCAAATGGTTGTTTTGAAATATCAATCAGGGGAATTTCCCCCCCCATGACCGCAGACCTAAGGGCATTCCTCTTTGGATCAGCTTCGGCCTGATCTGTTGTGATTTCACCCTCGGAAACCATTTTCTGCAATACAGGCATCATCGAGTGATCAGCATTCAGTTTTTTTACATCACCGCTTCGAAGCAAATATAAATGGCTGTCGCCTACTGATGACCACCAGAGCTTGCCGTTCTCTACAACTGCGCAAACCAGCGTTGTTCCCATACCGTCGCACTCTGGAAAAGATTCGACATGATCGGAGATTGCGGAGTTCGACCGTGATATTGCATTAGAAAGCGCTTCTGGGATTGTTTTGTATGGGTCGAACATAGCTTCTAAAGCAACAGATGACGTCAATCGACTAGCTATATCTCCGCCAGCATGCCCCCCCATACCGTCAGTCAAAACGAGTACGTTACGCCCATCAGGGCCAACGCCGTACGCAAGAGAATCCTCCTGGCGTTTGCGATCGCCTATCCACTGCGCCGTGCCAACCGAAATTTTCACAATCTAGCTCCAGTTTCGATCTTGTTTGCAGAATGAAATGAAAATGAGTGTGGTCTCACCAACTAAAAGTTTGTCACCATCCTGAAGCTCATGCTCAGTACGGATTGGCTTTTCGTTGAGATAGGGAGTGTTTTTTGATCCTCGGTTTACAAAGGCAAATGAGTGACCACGGTATTCATAGTCAATTGAAATTTTTCCATCTGATGAAATGCCCTGATCACCATGTGAAAGAGCGACGTCACAGGTGTCATCTCGCCCGATGGTATTATTACCCGGTTGTAGAGCATGAGAAGCCCCCTTCCCCGGACCCTCCCAAACAACTAACCATCCTACACATGGGACGCCCGTTTGTTTTTTGGCGTCCTCAACAACGTCTGCTTCTGTAGGCGAAGTGCTTGCTTCTTTGGTCTTTTTTGCGCCAAAAACGACGCGGGTTTTCTCTGCTTCTGCCTGATCTACCTCTACTTTGTTCGGTGTCGCAGCTTTTCCGACAGATTGAATGAGGTGTGTCTTTTCGTCCTGGGATCCACCATCCCCGGCTTTGTTGGTTTTAACTTCACCATATTCATCACGTTCCTTAGCCATGTTCACGCCTCCTCATGTAATTTATTCAATAGATTATCGACACAATCACCAAAGACATCAGTGATAAATTTTTCTTCTTCCGCTTGCATGAACGATGCAAAGAAAATCAAAATACCAGATAAAATAAGAGCCACCAAAGTTGTCGAGAATGCGATCCCAAGCTCACCGACGACCTCGGGAAGGAATGCCGCTTGCTCGAAGTCTTCTGGTGTCAACAGTCCAACGGCTTCCAAAGCGTTGGCGATGCCAAGGACAGTTCCAATGAAACCAAGGGTAGGAATTAGCCAGCTCAGAAAGCGAACTGTAGTATATCCTAGCTCTACGCGGTGTTGCATCTCTTCCGTAGTTGCTTTCAGCACTTCATTGGCCTGAGACCAGGATTTCGAACCTTGGTACTGCGCCAGAGCGCGTTGCACCATTTGGCGCACGACAGAGGTCTCAGGAAGCTTGGACGCATTTACAAAAATTTCTTTCCGGTCTTCACGCTCATAAACTACATTTTGCTCTCTGTTGAGCAGTGGCTGAGCAGCCATGACCCGCTGCTGACGTAGCCCGCGCCAATTCAAGTACACCGAAATCATCCCCAGAAAAAAAGACGCCCAGATTGCGAGGTGAACATTCACCCAGTTAGTCCAGTCATCTGGTTTGCCATTGAACCCGGATGCCGTTTCAGACATCCACCTTGGAGCAAGAAAATTTACACCGGCAAATAGGCTTAAACTTAAAATTATTGCCACTACGATCAGGGTCACATTCTTCATCGATTTTCCAACATCAGTTTCTCCATGGCCCCGAGGGTATCATCGCCAAACAGTCCATATATTGCAGAATTGTAGTATCCGACTTCCTTCAAGGCAATCTGCACAATTCTCATAAACTTAATCATTCCAAATCGATACCCGTTCGGATCAGAGTTGCTCCTCAAATTTAAAGAGCCGTACCATTCGTTCAAGAGAAAATTCATCAAAGCACCGGCAATTTCAAAACGCGTAAAATTAATAGTCTATGCGTAAAATTTTGCGGGTGTCAAAGTGTAAAAAGTGGGATGCTCCGCACCACGTTCTATCGTTGGTATGACCGGTATCTGCAACGTGGTGGGGCTGGGCTGAAAGACCAATCCCTAAAGTCCAAACACGTCTGGTACCGCATTCCTGATGAGGTACAGCGTAGGATTGTCGAGCTGACGCTGAAAGAAACGGAGCTGTTGCCACGAAACTGGCCGTGACGTTCACTGATCGAAGAAGGCGTTTTGTGTATCGGAGAAATCCCAACCGTCGATCTTGTTGGCCAAAGGTACAAAAGCACGCCATTCCTTGTTTTCTTCTGTTGCGGATCGTGTCGAGTAGATGATGCGAGAAGCCTCACCTGTGACCTGTGACCTGTGACCTGAGACAAAGCAGCGTCAATATCCTCTAGGGACAGATTGTTTGTATCCACATCGAGCGTAAGCCACCCAAACGAGCCGTACTGCCGTTGTACCTCATGGATGCGTGCATCGTGGTCGTTGTAGGTTGAGGGAATAAACCAGCGGGCATGCTCTTTTGGAGACGTTTGGGGGTTTTCGGCCATCGCACCGATCTCGGCGGTGGTGATGGTCTATGGTATTACTACGATTGATAGATGCAAAGCCCTTGGTCACGAGTTCAGCTGTGAGATCGCTGATCCAAATCGTAGCAATTGATCGTTAAAGGAGCGCTAATCAGGGGCTAGGGGAAAATATTTCTCTACCTCTTGTAACGCTCGAATAACGTCCGAATAAATAAACAGTTGGCTAAATCAATTCCGTCTCGTTCAGACATTTCTTTTGCGGTTTTCAATAAGTGATCGTGGAGCTTCTGACATGCCATCCCGAAATAATGTGCCGCTGCTACGTTCTTTGTTCAACGACATCTCATACATATCAAATACCATCTTGTACGTTTCAAAATTGAAACAGTTATTTACAAATCAAAACATCAGATTCATCAGAGTTGTCAAAATTCGAAACATCATTTGATGCGCATCTTTTCGGGATGGAAAGACATTTGAATATCTTTCCATTGTTCGTATTTGTCGCTGGGTAATTGAAAACCACGTGCTCCACAGCGGATAATCGCTCGTCTTGCTGCTTCAAATGCTGGCCTTGCTGACGCACTGGTACCGCCTTCGCTGCTTACCAGGCGAATTGAAGAAGCAATTGGCTTTCCGTCTTGGGTCATGGAAAAGGCGATAACTACGGTTGTTTCCAATTCCGAGCTAGCAGATTGAGGAACAATCAAGCACTGTTTTATGCCCCATTTTAACTCATCTATTTCTTTCGCAGACAATGCTTGACCGCTGGACGCAGATGTTGGCACGGCGGATTGGCCTAAACTTTGTAATAGGTCATCCGCCAACGATGATTTTGGCTGAGCAGGCCTTAGTTTTGGCCGAACGCCCACCAATGATTGTTTATTAATTAACTCCCGTTTGCCATCCTTCCATGACCCAATGTAAACGCGGCCATCGGCATAAGTGAAGGTGCCTTGTCCGTGCCGTTTGTCATCCTTGAACTCACCGACGTATTTGTAGCCATTGGCATAAGTGAGGGTGCCTTGTCCGTTCCGTATGTCATCCTTGAACTCACCGACGTATTTGCTGCCATTGGCATAAGTGCGGGTACCTTGTCCGTTGAGTTTGCCATCGAAGGCACCATCATC
>Ga0209199_1004188_pt1 | contig 13453 bp, 16 predicted proteins | sample COGITO_mtgs_1105_7_FD_184805 | JGI IMG/M metagenome (GOLD analysis project Ga0209199, IMG submission 184805) | Pelagic marine microbial communities from North Sea - COGITO_mtgs_110523 (SPAdes) (version 2) | ecosystem: Environmental > Aquatic > Marine > Epipelagic ...
CGGACCGTTGGGAAGAGACACGATCACCGCGTCCGATATTCCCGCCCAAGCCGATTGAAACTTGCGCAAATCCACCTCAACCACGATCACACCAAGGGTTTTGTTATTGGCCACCACGCGGCGTGAATAGGCAAAATCATACCCGCCCGCATCCATTTTATGGGTGGTAAACACCGTTTCGCTGGCCCGAGCCGCCTCGACGAAATGTGGCAAATTGCGTTGCAATTCACCCAAACGATTGCGATCAGTCGCCGCCACAACGCGGCCATCCAAATCCAACAGCAAAATAGCCGCCGCGCCAATTTCATCCACAAATGACAGCAAGCGTTGCGAGGTGCGCTGATAATCTCGAGAGCTCAAAGCCCCCACCAGCTCCGCGTCACTGCTGAGCAGCCGGGGCACAATCGAGTTGCGTTGCAGCTCACTGACCATATTGCCAGAATATAGCGCCAAACGCAGCTGGGCACTTTGAAGGGTGGATTGCGTGAATCTGGCGGTGAGTAACTGGTTGGTAAAATATACGGTTGCGACCGCAATCAGAAAAATCGTCAACAAAGCAATCCGCACCCGCCAAGACAGGTTGGCAACACGCGGTGCGAGTGTTTCGGAGTTTTCAGTAACGGAAGACATGCCCTAGCGTTACGGTGCTCGGCGGCGCCATTCAAGCGGCCAAGCCTAGGCCAGGGCGGTTTGCTCCACCAACGCGCGGAAAAGCGCCTGCCCGTCAGCCGATCCCATCTGCGCATCCATCGCCCGCTCCGGATGCGGCATCATGCCCAAAACGCGGCGATTGGCGGATAATACACCGGCAATTGAAGACATGGACCCATTGGGGTTGTCGCTATAGCGAAACGCCACCCGGTCCTCGCCCTCCAGAGCTCTAAGCTCGTCTTCTGTGGCATAGTAATTGCCATCATGATGCGCAATTGGCACTTGAATTTCAGAGCCTTGGCTATAGCCAGCGGTAAAGGCGCTGTCCTGAGTTTCAGCGGTCAACCCGACAGTTTTGCACAGAAATTTCAATCCAGAATTGCGCATCAACGCTCCGGGAACCAGACCTGTTTCGCTCAAAACTTGAAACCCGTTGCAGACCCCCAAGACATAACCGCCACGCGTGGCATGATCGACCACCGCCCGGCATATAGGAGATTGCGCCGCAATTGCGCCGCAGCGCAGATAATCGCCAAAGGAAAACCCACCGGGAATCGCCACAAGATCGAGCCCTGTCGGCAATTCGGCGTCTTTATGCCAAACTTTGGCCACATCCGCGCCCGATTGGCGCAGCGCCTCAACCATGTCACGATCACAGTTCGATCCGGGAAATACAACAACCGCAGCGCGCATTATGCGATATCCAGCTGATAGCTTTCGATCACCGCATTCACCAAAAGGCGATTGCACATCTCATCGATCACCGCCGGGTCTGTCCCCTCGGCCAAGTCCAGTTCGATCACCTTGCCCTGACGCACGGAATTTACCCCGGAAAAGCCAAGGCCTCCGAGCGCCGATTTGACAGCCTCACCTTGCGGATCGAGCACGCCATTCTTGAGCATAACTGTGACGATAGCTTTCATTGTCTTGTCCTTCAGGTCAGTTGATCAAAGTGGGCTTGCTGATGGGCGCGGGGTTTTCCGGCAAGACCCGCAAACGGCGCGCCACCTCGGCATAGGCATCTGTCAAACTGCCCAAATCACGACGGAACACGTCTTTATCGAGTTTTTCACCAGTTTTGAGATCCCAAAGCCGGCAGCTGTCTGGGCTAATTTCATCGGCGATGATCAGGCGTTGATAATCACCCTCATAAACGCGGCCAATCTCAATCTTGAAATCCGCAACCCGAATGCTAACCCCATACATAACGCCGGATAGAAAATCATTCACACGCAAAGCCAGCGCCAACATATCGTCCAAATCCTGTTGGCTGGCCCAGTTGAAGGCGATGATATGTTCCTCTGACACCAAGGGATCACCCAGAGAATCATCTTTTAGACAAAATTCAACAATCGGACGCGGCAGGGCCGTGCCCTCCTCTATGCCCAAACGCTTGGACATGGTGCCGGCGGCATAATTGCGCACGATGACTTCCAAAGGCACAATCTCGACCGCGCGGATCAATTGCTCGCGCATATTCAGGCTTTTGATGAAATGGGTCGGAATGCCCAAAGTATTGAGACCGGTCATGAAAAATTCGGACAGGCGGTTGTTCAACACACCTTTACCTTCGATGATATCTTTTTTCTCAGCATTAAATGCCGTGGCATCATCTTTAAAATACTGAACCAAGGTGCCTGGCTCCGGACCCTCATAGAGGATCTTTGCCTTGCCTTCATAAACCAACTTGCGACGTGCCATGTGACTCTCCGTGCTTTGCTCGCCTCATATGGCAATGTACGACGGGCGGCAAGTCGGCACAGGCGAACTCACCCCCTGTCGACGCCAAGTTTTTGCACTAACCGCGGCCCCTATGCTGAGATCAAACTGCCCTGCCCTGCCCAGAGGGGCGGTTTTGGCGGGCTGGGAGCCAAAATCTTATCGCCAAATTTTCATAATCTTCATGATGAAAATCAATTTCACTCATGTTTTGCTTTCAGGCATGACGTAAGATAAAGGTTACTGAGAAGGCCATGACATGACAACAGACTTGCAAAGCCCTTTGCAACGCATGCTTGCACAGCGCGATTGGCTTTTGGCCGATGGCGCCACCGGAACCAATTTGTTCAACATGGGCTTGTCTTCGGGAGATGCGCCAGAGCTTTGGAATCTCACCGCGCCAGAGAAAATTAAAGCGCTGTACAAAGGCAGTGTGGATGCTGGATCCGATCTATTTCTGACCAATTCCTTCGGCGGCAATAGATCGCGATTAAAACTACATGGTGCAGAGGCACGCGCCGCCGAACTGTCGCGCATCTCGGCGCAGATTGGTCGCGAGGTGGCCGATGCCTCTGGGCGAGAGGTCATTGTCGCTGGCTCCGTAGGACCTACTGGCGAAATTATGGAGCCCATGGGCCCGCTCTCCTATGCCGTAGCCGTGGACATATTCCACGAACAGGCCGAGGGTTTAAAGGCTGGTGGTGCGGATGTGGCTTGGGTTGAGACGATCTCTTTCGGCGACGAGTACCGCGCCGCAGCAGAGGCTTTTGCTCTCGCAGATTTGCCCTGGGTCGGCACGATGAGTTTTGACACGGCCGGGCGCACAATGATGGGTATAACCGCGCCGGATATGGTGAAATTGCTGGAGAAAATTCCGAACAAACCACTCGCCTTTGGTGCCAATTGTGGCGTGGGGGCATCGGATCTGCTCCGGACGATCTTGGGATTTTCCGACACTGGCACGCAGCTGCCCATCGTTGCGAAAGGCAATGCGGGGATTCCAAAATATCACGACGGTCATATCCATTATGACGGCACGCCAGAGCTGATGGCCCATTATGCCTGTTTGGCCCGCGACTGCGGCGCAACCATCATCGGCGGCTGCTGCGGCACCACACCTGACCACCTGCGGGCGATGCGCGCGACATTGGAAGCACATGTGCCACAAAACCGCCCGAGCTTGCAGGTGATCGAAGCGGCTCTGGGCGGCTTCTCCTCAGCCAGCGACGGCACAGATGGCAATGGCCCCACCCGCTTGCGGCAGACCCGAAGGCGCCGCAGCAGCTAAGGCGCGTCAACCCCCACAAACTGGCAGCATTTTGCAAAAGGTCGGTAGCGGCGGACTTGTTGTCGCAATCGGTGAAGACCAAAACGATCCGCCGACCGCATACGGGTGAAGATGTGCAACACAAGAAGGCGCTGGCCAATGTCTGACCAAGAAGACGATATCATCCTTTCCGACTTGAATGACGAAGATCTCGTCGCTCAAATGTTTGACGATCTCTACGATGGCTTGAAAGAAGAGATCGAAGAAGGCGTTAACATTTTGCTGGAACGCAAATGGGAGCCTTACCGCATTTTGACCGAGGCTTTGGTGGGCGGCATGACCATCGTGGGCAATGACTTCCGCGACGGCATTTTGTTTGTGCCTGAAGTACTGCTCGCCGCCAATGCAATGAAAGGCGGCATGGCCATCTTGAAACCCTTGCTGATTGAAACCGGCGCGCCGCGCGTGGGCAAGATGGTGATTGGCACGGTCAAAGGTGACATCCATGATATCGGCAAAAACTTGGTCGGCATGATGATGGAAGGCGCCGGGTTTGAGGTTGTGGATCTGGGTATCAATAACTCGGTCGAAGCCTATCTCGAAGCCATTGAAGCTGAAACTCCTGATATTCTGGGCATGTCCGCCTTGTTGACCACGACAATGCCTTACATGAAAGTTGTGATCGACACGATGGTCGAAAAAGGCATGCGCGATGATTACACAGTTTTGGTGGGCGGTGCGCCACTGAATGAGGAATTTGGCAAGGCGATCGGCGCTGACGCCTATTGCCGCGATGCCGCGGTTGCTGTTGAAACGGCCAAGGAATTCATGGCGCGCAAACACAACAGTTTGGCCGCCAACGCATAACAAAACCCAGCAAAACCCCATGCGGACCAATAGGTCTTGAATGGGGCTGATTTTGCAACAACCGCGCGGGGATGAGGTGAGATGGTCCAGCCCGTTTCAGACGATCAGCTCGCGACCGAAGGCATGCAGCTGCACAATCAAGGTCGCGTGCTGCTGATTGCCTGCGGGGCTTTGGCGCGGGAAATCTTGGCCTTGATGAAGGCCAATGATTGGCAGCATATGGATTTGCAATGTCTGCCCGCCGTCTATCACAATACTCCAGATAAAATTACGCCGGCCGTCAAAGCCTGTATCGAAAAAAATCGGGACAACTATTCGGAGATTTTTGTGGCCTATGCCGATTGCGGCACCGGGGGGCAGTTGCAAACGCTCTGCGATGCGATGGGCGTGTCGATGATTTCCGGGCCGCATTGTTACAGTTTTTATGAGGGCAATGCCGCCTTTGAGGCGCGCGAAGAGCTCACTTGCTTTTATCTCACTGATTTTTTGGTCCGGCAGTTTGATGCTTTTTTCTGGCGACCTATGGGCTTGGACAAACACCCGCAATTGCGAGATATGTATTTTGGAAATTACACCACACTCGTCTATCAAGCACAGCTCGAAGACGCCGCACTCAAGGCCAAAGCGCAGGATTGCGCGCGCCGAATGGGGCTTGCCTTTGAGTATCGCTATACCGGATATGGCGATTTGACACCGGCTTTGTCGGCGCTCTCCCCAAGCTCTTAAGCGGCCGCTGCTGCTGTCTGCACCACGCGTGCCACCATGGCCGTCAACCCGTTTGACCGCTGCGAGGACAGATGTTCATTCAGGCCCAATCGCGCCAATTCGGCGGTCACATCGACCTTGCCAATCGCATCAACCGCAAGACCGGAATAGAGCGTTATGAGCACTGCGATGAGCCCACGCACGATGATCGCATCACTGTCGCCAATGAAGGTCAAATTGCCATTCTCTATGGTAATATGCAGCCAGACCTGTGAGGCACAGCCCTCGACCTTTGTGGCCGGGACTTTGAGCGCCTCTGGCATATCAGGCAGCGCCTTGCCCAGCTCAATCACATGCCGGTAACGTTCCTCCCAATCATCTAGAAATTCAAAAGTTTCAACTAGATCTTCAAAACCGGCTTGCGCCATGGAACTCTCCTATATCGCTTGCATCTGGACCCGTGTCACAGCTCAAACAGTTTCACTTTGTTGCCCTTGACAGCCAAGCCCACCTTGCCTTCACAAAGCCGCAAAGCATCCGAGCCGAAGACATCCATCCGCCACCCCTTTAAAGACGGCACGTCACGTTGCCCGGCAGCCAAAGCATCCAGCTCAGCCGTGCTGGCGATCATCTTTTGTGCCACATCAGAGCGTTCAGATTTGGCTTTCAAGAGCACCCTGAGAAGATCGGCCAGAGCCGGATTGACCTGGAGCTTGTCATTCACCTTCGGCAGCCGTGGATAGCTGTCCGCATCCATCGCGTTCACCGCTTTGATCGCGCTCATAATTCCGTCAGCGATATCCCCTTTGCGCGCTTCGCGCAGCAACAGGCGCGCCTTGTTCAAATCTTCGAGCGTGCTGGGTTTGGTAGAGGCCAACTCGATCATCGCATCATCTTTGAACACGCGATTGCGCGGTATATTTCGCGTCTTGGCATAGGATTCCCGAAAGGCGGCCAATTGGCGCACATAGGCGAGAAACTTAGTTGAATTTGTCCGCGTTTTCACCCGGCGCCATGCCTCAGATGGAACGGTATCATAGATGGAAGGATCCGTTAAAGATTGAGTTTCCTCGACCACCCAAGCGGTGCGCTTGGTGCGCTCCAGCTCAGCTTTTAAGAACTCATAGACTCCCCGCAAATGGGTCACATCCGCCAGCGCATAGGCCTTTTGCGCCTCGGTCAGCGGGCGTCGCGACCAGTCGGTGAAACGCGAAGATTTGTCCACCTGTTGCTTGACGATCTTGCGCACCAAAGTCTCATAGCCCACCTGCTCGCCAAAGCCGCAGACCATAGCCGCGATTTGCGTATCAAACAGAGGCGTTGGGAAAATTTCAGCATCATTCCAGAAAATCTCAAGGTCTTGACGCGCCGCATGGAACACTTTCACCACCGAAGTGTCGCGAAACAGGCGGTAGAGCGGCTCAAGCGACATGTCAGACGACAGAGGGTCGACCAAAACAGCATCCCCCTCATCCTCTCCCGGAACCGCCATTTGCAACAAGCAAAGCTTCGAATAGTAGGTCCGCTCCCTAAGAAATTCAGTGTCTATGGTGACATAGGGATGGCCCTGCGCCCGCGTGCAAAAGGCGTCGAGCTCGGCTTGTGTGGTCAATGTCTGCATGGGCTATCCAGCTGTTTGAGAGATATTCGGGACACAATATGGCGAAACCCTATGAAAAGAAAGCAGCCATAACTTGCGCTAGCTGGGCGGCTCGAAGCGGGACAAAAAGGCCCGCAAGATCTTTGGATAAAGCAGATGTTCTTGCTCCAAAACGCGGTCTGCAAGATCTTGCGCCCTGTCACCGGGCAAAATGGGAACTTCGCGATATCCCAAAACCGGACCGGCATCCAATTGCGGCACAACCTCATGCACCGAGCATCCCGCCAGCCGGTCACCGGCCTCCAAGGCGCGCCGATGTGTGTGGAGCCCTTGATATTTAGGCAAAAGAGAGGGGTGAATATTGAGCATACGCCCCTGCCAAGCGCTGACAAAATCCGCGCCCAAAATGCGCATAAACCCGGCCAAACATATCACATCAATCTTATAGGCCAGTAGGATCTTATGCAGCTCAGTTTCAAACTGGGCCCGGTCGTCACCAAAACTACGGTGGTCCAAAACTTCGGTGGCAACGCCCATCGCCTCTGCCTTGGCCAACCCACCGGCCTCGGGCCGGTTGGACAGCACCAGACGTGCCCGCCCGGGATGGGGCAGAGCCATATCCTCAAGCAGCCGCTGCATATTACTGCCGCCGCCAGAAATCAAAATAGCAACGTTTAAAATGGCAATTGCCCCATATAGCTAACGCCCTGACCAGGGATCACCTCGCCCAAGCGGACCGGGTTCATGCACTGCGTGCTCAAAGCGGCCTCAACCGCCGTGACCTGCCCAGGCTCTACCGCTAAAATCATGCCAATGCCGCAGTTAAAGGTCTTGAGCATTTCTGCCTCCGAAATGCCACCTGCTTGCGCCAACCAGGCCATAATCGGCAAAACTGGGATGGCCTGTGAATCAATCGTCGCGCCCAGATCCTCAGGCAGCACCCGCGGTAAATTCTCAGTCAACCCGCCGCCGGTGATATGCGCCATGGCGTGAACCCCGCCGGCTTTGAGCGCGGCCATACAGGCCTTAACGTAGAGCGCAGTCGGGGTCAAAAGCGCCGCGCCAAGCGTGCCGGTGCCCGATGGCGCAGGGCTATCCCAGGTCAATCCTTGATCAGCCACAATTCTGCGCACCAGGGAAAATCCGTTTGAATGCACCCCGCTGGACGGCAGGCCGATCAGCACATCGCCCGCAGCAACCCCTTGCGGCAACTGGGTGCCACGCTCCATCGCGCCCACAGCAAAGCCTGCCAAATCAAAATCATCCTTGGCATACATGCCAGGCATCTCGGCTGTTTCCCCGCCGATCAAAGCGCAGCCAGACAAGCGGCAGCCCTCAGCAATCCCCTCTATGACCTTGGTCGCCTGCGCCACATGCAGCTTGCCAGTCGCAAAATAATCAAGGAAAAACAATGGCTCCGCGCCTTGGCAGATCAGATCGTTTACGCACATGGCCACAAGATCAATACCCACCGTTGAGACATCGCCCGTATCAATTGCCAAACGCAGCTTGGTGCCCACCCCATCGGTAGCGCCGACAAGAATCGGATCTTCGTAGCCGGCCGCCTTGGGATCAAACATCGCGCCGAAACCGCCCAAACCCGACATAGACCCTGAGCGTTGGGTGGATTTGCTGGCCGGCTTGATCCGTTCCACCAATTCATTGCCAGCATCAATATCAACGCCGGCCTGCGCATAAGTTAAACTTTGGGTCATTTGAGCACCATTTATTGGAAATTTGCCGCTCCGATAACAGGCTCGGCGACACATGTCCATCAAGCCTGCTTGACCCCTGAGATTTCTCTGCTAGTGAAGAGCCACGGGGGCCTGTAGCTCAGCTGGTTAGAGCAGTCCGCTCATAACGGATTGGTCGCAGGTTCAAGTCCTGCCGGGCCTACCATTTTTTAATGTTTTGTCGAATTCCCGATGCGCAAGATCACCGGGTTGAGCGCTTGACATTGACGGCGCATGGGAAAACCTTTCCGAAGCCGGGCCCGATGCGAAATCGGGCCATCGGCCGTTAAATATCTCTTTATATCAAGATACTATGCGTAAATTATGTCACCCATGGTAAACATAATATAGAGATGGAATCCCAACAATATGGCTGGAACAATATAGCCCTCGGCTGTCGCCTTGACACCCTCAACTTGCGCCCATTTGCCTTTAACAGTCGTATACCCAAATACAAGGAACAAGGCCGCTTGGATCGTGCCAAAGGCAAAGACACTCCATGCCCCAGCTGGAGAGGTCAGTAACAATATGAAATAAATAAGCGATTGCGTGAACGTGTAAGTGCCACTCAGCTTGACCATAAATTCAGATCCCGCACCAAGCCCATATTGAGCGATAAAGCCCTGGGTTAGAAACAGGCACCGGTAACCATAAAATCCGCCCATTAGGGCTGGAATGAGGATCGCTATAAAGTTGGCCAGTCCGCCACTTGCATCAATCATGTCTTCATCTCCTGTTTTGTTTTACATGCGGGCCTGAAAGCGGGGCATAGATTTTGATCAGAGCACCCCTGCCCGCCTCATAGTCTGTAATTTGAGGTTTTATTGAGACTCGCCCAATTCTCAATAAAGCGCCTCATGGGTGGATTTGCAGATCGTCTGACCGCCAGCTGCCATCAAGCCAGCCAAAGGTGATTTTCAAAAGACGATATTGGTCCGGAGCGTTGCAAAACACCCTCGAACCATCAGTCAGCTGCCGATTTGTAAGTCCCGAGCAATTTGCCAGACTCCTGCATGGCAGAGAACATGCTGTCAGTGTCAATCAGGTCGATCATAGATCCGCCCGAGAAAGTGCCTGACGACATCACGACCATCATAAGCCGCGCGTTTTTTTCCGCATCGGACTCAACGATCATGATCGCTTCAGCAGTGGAAGGTGAAAAATAGATGCTCTCAGTTTTGATCCCAAGTGCAGCTGTAATTCCTTTAATCGCTTCACCTCGGTCTGACGGATTGGAGATCATGCCCTTAAAACCGCTATCATTGTAGCTTGCGCGAACCAAATATTTTGCCATAGCTTATACCTTTCAGCCTTAGTTTTATGCTTAACTGTATCGGCTAAAACTCCAAAAACTTGGCCTAAATTCCCCTATCTTTCTGGGTTTTAACCAAATTTTAAGTGGAGATAGCTTTGATGCTCATTACCACTACAGTCATTTCGTATGTTGAGTTTGGAAGGGGATTAAATGACGATCTAGTTCGAATGTTGAAGCAGTTGTAACGCCGCCCGTGAAGCGCCGCATTTACCAAGCCAGGCGGCGCCCAAATTCGACCCAAGCCATAAAACTCTCATCCTAAAATTAACAGCCTGTTGGCACCTCAGCTCGGGTGGGCAATATTTGGCAAAAAAGCTATGGAGCTGATAGAGGCTTTCGTATCAGCAATCTTTCAGTGTCGTAATAAGTTGTTTGCAGAAATTTTATCGGTAGCTTACTCAGAAGGCCAACCCCAAATGATACACGGTATGAGATATGTTTTCCCAATCAAACAGCGATGACCATTCTTCTCGGCAGAGTTTTTCGAAAGAGCCAAGGCAACGCCGATCAATTTTGCATGATGGCATTGTTATCAAAGGCGATTGGCAAAGTGACGGTACAGTAGAATTTGGCGGCAGGATTACAGGCGATTTAACGGTCGATGTTCTCGTAGTGACTGGCACCGGCAATGTGGACGGTAATGTGAGGGCGCGATCTGTCACGGTCGAAGGTTATTTGAACGGCACTATCGCAGCTGTGGAAGTGGTACTGGGGTCAACAGCCGTTGTTATAGGCCAAGTGGTTGCGGAGAAAATACGAATAGATTTTGGCGCAAATGTCGTCGGTCGCTTGTCAGCCACTGGCAAGCCAACAGCCGACAGCACTCCAGCCGAAAATAATGCCTCGGATGCGACCGCTGAAATTGACGATACCGCGTCATCAACTCCACGCCTGCTGTAGCCTGCCAATCCTAACCCTGCCGCGCTGCAACAGCAGAGTATGTTGGTGATGATCGTAAACCGACCGGGCTCATCGCCAAGACGGGCAAGGTTGGCTGTGTTGAGCGGCTCTTGCTCACGCCAGCAAGGCCCATCACACACAGCCGTGTAACCTAAAATATGACTAATATTCAGATTTTTAGGCTCAATTTCTGGCCTCGACTTTCATTGAAAAGATCTGCTTACATGCAGCTTGCAAGAGCTTTCGCCAGGTTACGGATCATATCAGGGTAGAGCGCGGAGCCCGGCTCGAGATCAGATCCAATCGGATCGAGAATTCCCGTCTGCGCATCTGTTCCGTCAAGAACAGTTACGATCAACCCAGGGTTGAACTGCGGCTCTGCCAGAACGCAGTCGATTCCTTGCTCGGCAATTCGGTCTCGGATTTCTGCGATACGCGCCGGGCTTGGATCAGACGCATCGCTGATAGACAGAGCGCCCGATGCGGGGAAGTTAAAATCCTGTTCAAAATATTGATAGGCGTCATGGAACACGATGAAGCGCCCATTACGGAGTGGGTCAAGAATTGCTGTGACGTCACCCATCAACACTTCAATCTCGGCACGGCCTGCCGCAGCGTTTGCAAAATAGGCTCCTGCATTGTCAGGATCTACCGAAGAAAGCTGACCTGCGATCGCGTTCAGCCAAGTCATTGCGTTTTTTGGTGATAACCATGTGTGGGGATCATACGCGCCATGATCGTGCTCGTCATGCCCTGCCGTCCCATTGTGGTCGTCATTTTCATCATGGTCGTCATGTGCATCTTGGGCAGCATGTTCATCGTGGTCAGCATGTTCATCATGGTCAGCATGGTCAGCATGGTCAGCATGGTCAGCATGGTCAGCATGTCCATCATGGTCAGCATGGTCGTCATCTGCATCGTGGTCAGCATGGTCGTCATGCCTAGAGTGGTCATCATGATCATGAACTTCGAACACCGCACTTTCTCTGAACTCTAATTTAACCGTTCCATCCAGCTTTGATAAAGCCGTCACACTGGCCTCTTGAGCGAGCGTTTCAATCGTGTCGGCCAGCCAGGGGGTCAAACCGGGTCCAACCCAAAACACAAGATCAGAGGCTTGTAATGCAGCCGCCTCCGATGGGCGTAAACTATATTCATGCGGGCTTGCACCAGGCTGATTGGACGTAAACGCGCAATGATACGAGATCTGGGGTTATCTAAGAAATTTTGGGCCGCCATGGCCGTTACATATTTCCCTCTCGTATTGGCGATGTATGCAATCTTAACGCTCCCAGAGAGCGCGTTCGATGCGGATAATGCAGAACATGTTATGGCGGCAGTAAGACTAACATATGTGAGGCTCGCGATCGTTGCTGTCAGCCTGGTGGGCTACCCAATCATTTTGTTAAGCTCTTTAAAATACGCCAAATATGTTACAATAGCACTGACCGCTTGGGCGATTGCTGTTTACATTGATGATCATTTGGTTTTGTACAGAATTATCGAATACCCTGACCGGGGTGTTGTTTTATTCATCCAATCCATCCGTCCAATATTCTTAGTTTGTCAACTTTGGATGAGCTTTGAACTCACGTTTACAAAGTCTAAAGCGCGGTAACAGCATGGTAGGCGGGAAACTAGTTGACACAGAAATTGGCGCAATCCTAGAAGCCTTCTCTGAAAGCAGAGAGGCTAAAGCGCGTGTCACAAATCAAACCACAACGTTTAGAATTCTTTTGGCATGTAGTAATGTATTTGTCTCGGCATTTTTAATAATTTATACCTTCTATGAGATTAACCTACTTCAACCGCTTGAAGCTGGTTTAATTAACGAGGATTTTCTCACCGTCCTCGATGGGCGGGCGAACATTATGTTTTGGCTTTTAGTTCTGATGAACATGAGTGCATATTTCAATATTGCATTTAAGATCACGTGCTTGATAGCTGTAATTGTCATGCTAAATGCCACGATTGATAATTTCGTTCTTTTTACTGGATTAGTGAATTTTGAGGAGCGTCCGTATTTAACACTGTTCATAATTTCCAGACCACTGTTTTTGGTGGCGATTATTTGGATGGGTATCGTTTACAATAGCGCGCTTGCAGATGACTAAGCACATGCCTTGCTGCGCCTCCATTAGCCAGAAGGGGCCATCAGGATTTGCGGAGGGATGCGATTGCCTATAGGCCGTCTTCCGCTAACTTGATTTTGGCCTTAGGGATGCTGCCGGACTTTCGCTCGTACAGATAGATGTGACTGCCCCCTTTGCGTCTTCCCAAAAAGCGTTCAGAACGTCCCGAATAGGGTTCACTGCGGACATCTAGCCGTGTCCAACATCATTGCAGGGCCTCAATATGCGAGGCTTCATCCTTGGCCATTGGGCCGGCGTCTTTGCCTGCGTTTATCATCCAGCTATCAAGCTCGGCGATTTCAGCCTTACTCATCCGAAGCCCCAATCGCGAGCGCCGCCAAACCACATCTTCAGCCGTGCGGGCATATTCCTTATCCATCAGCCAGATGATCTCGCGCTCCGTTAGCGTTGCGGCAAAAGCTGTGCCCATATCCCCGATTGATTTGGCATCACCAAGGATCAGCCAGGCCTCGGTGCCATAGGCCCTGATCAGCCGCCGCGCCCAAAAATCATCCACAAACGGATAGGTCTCGCGCAATTGCTGGATCAGAGACGCCACACCAT
>Ga0209199_1004189_pt1 | contig 13451 bp, 13 predicted proteins | sample COGITO_mtgs_1105_7_FD_184805 | JGI IMG/M metagenome (GOLD analysis project Ga0209199, IMG submission 184805) | Pelagic marine microbial communities from North Sea - COGITO_mtgs_110523 (SPAdes) (version 2) | ecosystem: Environmental > Aquatic > Marine > Epipelagic ...
GTTTAGGTTCTCTTCAGACTTAAAAAATAGAAGATAAGTTATTGATATTGAATACTTTATATTTTTTACTTCATCATAAGGGGACAAAATAATATAATTTACTACCTTTACACTTATGGGTAGTTTGTTTCTTACACAAAAAATAGAGAAAAAAGAGGATAAAGTTTCCCCTCATTTTACCTATTACAATAATCATAAAAAAACCAAGATTTTTACAGGTATAAATTGTAAGGTAACTGATTGGGATTCAAACAAAAAGAAGGTTAAAAGAAGTGATAAAGATTATAAGTTAAAGAATCTTCAAATTGATACTTTAAGAACCAAATTAGAAACCCTTGTAAATCGTTATAAAAATAATGATGCATTACTCTCAACTGAACAATTAAAACTTGAGTTAAAAAAGAGGGATAAGGTGAAACAAACATTAAGTATTTCATCTTTACCAGTATTTAATTTGATTAAAGAGTGGTTAGAAAATTATATGCATAATGAACTAATCAAACAAGAAACAAGAAATAGTACGAAATCAAAAACCAATGATGTGTTGAACTTCATTAAAGAAAGAGAAAAGGTAAATGATACTCTTTTGATAGATGATTTGGATGAAGAATTTTCAAGAGATTTAATGGTTTGGTTATTTAATAAATCTTTAGCTCCAAGTTCAGTTGAAAAAAGATTTGGTGTTCTTAATCAATTTTGTGGATGGTATAGCAAGGTTTCAAAGGAATACCATAAGGTTGAAAAACCAAAAGAATTACAAAAATCTGTTTCAATAGGGAAGGGTGAGGATAAACCATTCTTAAAAAATGAGGAACTCCAAAAAATATACAACTTCACAGATTTTAATTTCCTAGCTCCCAAAATTAAGAATGGGAAAACTGAATGGGTTCAAAGTGAAGATTACTACAAACACCTGAAACTAAAAGGGGATACAAGAACAAAGGATAACAAAGATAGTATTGTAGAATATATACATGATAAAACTAAATACGGATTACAAACATATACAACTTATGAGGTATATAAAGATTTATTTGTTTTTCTATGTAGTGTTGGATGCAGATATAGTGATGGAATATTAATGAAACTTGAGAATTTCTATCACGGAGAAAGAAGTTCAAATTCAACTATTAATGATGGTGTTGAGGGTTTTTTCAAGTATTATCAAAAGAAAACAAAAACAGAGGCTATCCCAAGAGTTAATGAAGTTAGTTTTGAAATATATAAGAAGTATAGTAGAGGTAAGAAAAAGGGAGATTATCTTTTTCCTCTAACTACAAACGGAAACTTTATTAGTGATATAAAGTTTAACAAACACATCAAAAAAATATGTAAGATAATTGGTTTAAATAGGCAGTTTGTGATAAGAACAATTGGTTCATCTGGTAAGGAGTTAACAAGAGAAGGGAAAAAACTGTATGAAGTGATGAAATCACACGTTGGTAGGAGAACTTATATCTATAATATGGTTATGGATGGAAATTTCACCAACAACGAGTTAATGACTATGACAGGGCATAAAAAAACTGAAGTTTTCCAATCTTACTTTAAGTTGAAAGAAGAAATACATAAAAAACCAAACACTCCATTCTTAAAACTTCACAAAACGATTATAAAGGATGATGAAGTGGTAGAAAAATTAAATGTAGATGGTTTTACTATTCCAAAGAAAACTCTTAAACAAAAATTAGAAGAATTAAATACAGTAAAGGAGATGATTACTAAAAAAGAATATGATAAAATGAGAAGTGATCTACTAAAAAATGCTTTCTAACTTATCAACTCTATAAGTTAAGTGTTTAATAAGATTTTTGATTGTATCCTTTTTTTAATTTTTTATATACAAATATTTCAACCAAATTGAATTTATTATATTTTAATTATAAACGAGAACCAAAGAACCTGATATTCGGAAATAAGAATCTACAAACAGGATGTTTGTTCTGCATATAACGGAACTCACTCAAAATTAAAAAATTGAACTAATTAAAAAAAAGAACATACCTTTGATACTGGATTTTGGTTAAGAATCATATCTAATATCTTTTTGATATAAGTAATGTTTCTAACTATTCACGAAAGGAAAAAACAAAAGAAAAAAACGTGGAATAAAAAATAAAATTGGAGTAATTTTTAGTTTAAAAACTTCTTGTAATCATGTGAAAAGGTGTTAGGTTGTAATCCTACCAACCCGTAGATTGAATGTAAGAACCTCTTCCAGTGGTAATCCATTCTTTTATCCATTTATCCGAATCAAAATTCTCAACTTTTTCTATGTAAAATTCTTGATATTTACTATCCCTATCAATCAATTCTTCATTTCTCAAATGGTAGTAATGTTTTTCTTCTTTATCTGTCATAAAAAATTTCTCTTCATATTCTCCTCCTTTTAGTGAGTCAGGTTCACATTCTCTATTGTTCAAAGCTTCAAAAGAAGTGTAACCCACATCCTCCCCTGCATCTTCTCCATACCAACTATCCTTAATGATTAACATAAATTGATTATCTTTAACTACTTTTAGGTGATTTATGTGATACATTGTTTCTTCCCAAAAACCACGTTCGAAATTAAATTCCATCTCTAATACATCTTTATCAATCTTATAAAAAGTTACACCATCTCCAGATGGTCCCTCAAAATACTCCTGATTATTTGAAAGCCCCTCTAATACTTCTTCCTCTTCTAACTCAAAACTTAAACATACATCTTCTAAAGTTGTTTCTAAATTTAATTCTTCAATTTTTACTTTCATAATTTTATATTTGATATATCAAATGTATTAAATTTATTACAAATAGTTTTTTCTAATCAGGAACGCCAATTATTTTTTTAAAAAAGAATAAAAACACATGATAGAAACATCAATAATTTCAAAAGACGAAACAATAAAGAAAATGAAGGAATTAAAAGAGTTTTTAGATTTAACTGTTATTTCTTAAGAAGAATTTGATAAAAAATCTGAACCATTAAAGAAAATCATATTAGGTGAGTAACCCTTGTTTCTTCTCACAGAGATTTGAAATCTATTTTACAGAAGAATAAAATTAGTAATCAAAAGAGATGATTTAATTACTCATCAATTCTGTAAATTCAAATGGAGATACTATTGTTTGTTCTTTGAGTCTCTTTACATACTCCCCATTTTCTTTCTGTACCATCTTCTGAATACCGATTACCTTTCTCAATTTGGTAATTGTATTAAAGTGAACTCCACCAAGTTTAGCTAATTCAATATTCTTCATAGTTGGATACTTTTCAATCAATTCAATTGTTTTCTTGTGTTTGTTAATGAATTCCATTTTAGTTTCTCTTCTTCTGTGATGAACTCTATCTCTATAAACTCCCTTTTCTTGTGCCTTACGGATACCACTCATTTGACGTTCAGACCTCCACGAATTCTCCAATTGTGAAAATGCACCCATCATTTGAACTATTATCATAATCGATGGATTAACCTTTCCTTCAATAAGAGATGTAATACCAAGATTATCAATTTGAAGTGCAACTCCGTTATCGTGGAAGAAATCAATTACAGAAAGTAAATCTTTAAGATTTCTGCTAATTCTATCAACTGAATAGATACTTACAATATCAACTTTCCCCTCTAAAACAAGTTCCTTTATGATAGAACCTTTTTCTCGAGAAAATAATTCAGTTTTCCCACTAACCTTTTCCTCAAAGAAAAAATCATACTTCGTTCTATCTCCTTCCTCAACTTGCCTATCAATTTTTTGTGAATTGGAACTCACACGAACGTACCTTAATGTTTTCATATCTCTCATAATTTTTAACTCTACGTAAATATACTAAATATTTATGACTAAATGACTATAAATCAGTCATTTATGTACAAAAAGGAAGATTTTGTTCTCACTAATAAAACTATACTAAATCGATGTGAGAAAAGTGTAACCTAGTTTCCACTTTTTAGAACGGAGGTTATTTGTAACTGTGATAAATGGAAAAACCCAAATACCTAAATCGGAGAAATTTTTATCGAGGAACAATTTTTTAACCACAGAATGATGATAGGGTAATTAACTCACGTGTGTAAAATTGTAATTATCTATCTTTACACTAATGATGGATAGAAAAGAATTTGGTAAGAAAAAGAAGTTAATGGAAGAGAAAGTTAAGCTAAAACTTATCTCCAAATATTGTCATATCCATGATTTATATCAAAGTGGTGAGATTTCGTTAAAGGATGCATACGATGGAGCACAAAGTGAAATGTTGGGAGTTGAAACTTTCAAATCCAAGGGAACGAAGAGTTTTATAACGCATTCTACGAGAATTGAAAAAGAAGAAAAGATTTCAACAAATACACTTCCATTCTCTCAAAATCCTATTGGAGAGAATAAAGACCTCAACATCACATTTGAAGAGGTGAATAAGATGGATTACACCCAATTTAAGAGGTTTATTCTATCCGTTAGAACATTCCTATTAAAACAATGGGATACGAACGATATCCCACCTTACATCGGCAAGAGTAAAGAAGGAATAATTGAAGATATTAAGAAGTTAATTGATTTCGATGTTGAACGAATGTATAAAAAGGGGGATGATGTATATGAATATATATTAGCTAACGATTGGCATTTCGGATCCTCTTGTAATCAGTTTCAACCATCACTTCATAAAACTCGTGTTGGTGATGTTTCAATGTATGATGTATTAAAAGAACCATCTTTAGAATTAAAATTTGTAAGAACCTTCACACGAAATCTTAAGCAAGATAAAATGTACATGATTTCAAAAATGATGAAGGAGAAGGATAATTATAAAACTTTAGATAAGGAGAAGTTTGGTTTAATTATTATTCCTGCTCGTAGAGATTTCCATCTTGCATTTACTAAAAAACAAATTCAGAATTTAAGAAAAGAAGAGGTTATAGAAGATTACCACATAAGAAATCTTGGAAGGGAATTAGAAATTGAAAAATTGTTTCATCTTCGTTCTTTTAACAAAGAAACAAGGGTTGTAAAACATATCATACACACATCAAGGGTTGGTTTTGGAAATGTACCAGTAAATTTCTCACCATTGGTAGCAAGATATTTGTATGAAAAGTATTTACCCAAGAGTGGAGGAATTGTATATGACCCTTGTAGTGGATGGGGTGGTAGATTGATGGGTTCTATAACTTCAAAAAAGAATATAAATTATATCGGTTGTGATGTTAATTCTAATATATTTCAAACTCGTTCATATGAGAGAATTGGTGAATTCATAGATGAGGAAATTGGTAGAAAATCAAATTACAAAGTGCATCAAATAAGTTCTACTCGGTTCAATGAAACAGATGATTACAAAACCTATAAAGGAAAAGTAGATTTAATACTTACATCACCCCCATATTTTAATTTAGAACAATACTCCATAGATAAAGAACAATCCTATAACCTCTACCCTTCCTATGAAGAGTGGATAAATGGATATATTAAAGAAACATTTCAAATTGGTTACGATTTATTGAAAGATGGTGGGCTCCTTCTTCTTAATATTGCAGATACAAAAGAATTACCATTAGAATTAGATACACTTTCAGTAATCGAAGATATTGGATTTGAATTCAAATATGAAATTGGTATGAAAATGCAGAGATACTTGGGATTGGATACAGAAAGAATATATAACCGATATTACGATGGAGAAAGAGATAAGTTTGTTAAGGTAGAACCTATCTTAAAGTTTATCAAAAAATAAAAAAACACTAAATTTGATATATGTTTCAAAATACCATAATTAAAAAATATATTTCTTCACAAAGTAAAGATTTACTGATTTCAAAGTGGGGTTTATTTAGAGAATTCTTTCATGATAAAGGTACTCAGGATAGAATTCGTGTATTAAAAGAAGAACAATTTCAAGAAGGTTTTTTAATAAAGTTGTTTGTAGAGGTGTTTGGATATATCAAAGAACCAGATGAAAATTATAATTTAGTTACAGAATTAAAAAATATAAAAGATAGTAGAAAAGTTGATGGAGCATTAATTTTTAATACAACGGTAAAGTGTGTAATTGAACTCAAAGGAACTAACACAACAGATTTAGGGAAAGTTGAAGTACAAGCATTTTCATACAAAACCAATCAACCTAATTGTACTTATGTTATTACATCTAATTTCGAAAAATTAAGATTTTATATTCAAGATGCTACTGAATTTATAGAATTTAATTTATTTGAACTCACACAAGATGAATTCAATTTAATGTATCTGTGTTTAAGTACAAATAGTATTGAAAATGATATACCTCTTAAATTAAAATCTGAATCAATTTCTCAAGAAGATTTAATTACTAAAAAATTATACAAAGATTACTCACTCTTTAAAAGAGAATTATATCAGAATCTTATTGCATTAAATCAAGGTTATGATAAACTATTGTTGTTTAAAAAATCTCAAAAACTTTTAGATAGATTTCTATTTCTATTCTTTGCAGAAGATAAATTTCTGCTTCCTCCAAACTCGGTACGTTTAATTTTAGATGATTGGGAAGATTTAATTGAGAAGGATGTGGAAGTACCACTATATAATAGGTTTAAAAAGTATTTTGGATACCTAAATACAGGCTTTAAAGGTAAAAGGTATGATGTATTCCCTTATAACGGTGGATTGTTTAAATCGGATGAAATTTTAGATAATATTTTGATTGATGATAAACTATTGTTTCTTCACACCAAGAAGTTATCAGAATATGATTTTGAGAGTGAAGTTGATGTGAATATTCTTGGACACATTTTCGAAAATTCATTAACTGAAATTGAAGAAATTTCTAATGAATTAAAGAATGGTGAAGTAGATAAAACCAACACTAAAAGAAAGAAAGATGGGGTGTTCTATACACCAAAGTATATTACCAAATACATTGTAGATAATACTATTGGGAAACTTTGTAATGAAAAGAAAAACGAACTTCAAATCAATGATGAAGATTACACATCAGATAAAAAACGAATTAAGAAAACAATTAAAAATTTATCGGATAAATTAACTGAATATAGAAATTGGTTATTACAATTAACAATCTGTGATCCTGCATGTGGAAGTGGTGCATTTCTTAACCAATCTTTAGATTTCCTTATATCTGAACATCAATACATAGATGAACTACAATCTAAACTTTTTGGAGATTCTATGGTGTTAAGTGATATTGAAAATAGCATTTTAGAAAATAATTTATTTGGTGTGGATATTAATGAGGAAAGTGTTGAAATAACAAAACTTTCTCTATGGTTACGAACTGCACAACCTAATAGAAAACTCAATAGTTTAAGTGATAACATCAAATGTGGAAATTCTTTAATTGATGAACCAATTGAAGGAGTTGAAAATTACTTCAAATGGGAACAAGAATTTCCAAAAGTATTTGAGAAAGGTGGTTTTGATATTGTAATTGGAAATCCCCCTTACGTTGATATTAAAAGGTTAGATTCTAAACATGTTGAATATTTTTTCAAAAAGTATAAAACTTGTGAAAATAGAATTAACTTATATTCAATTTTTATAGAGAAAGGATTTTATATTTTAAAACCAAAAGGATATCTATCATTTATAAATCCAAATTCAATTCTTGTAAATTCATCTTATACTAAAATTAGAAAATTTTTAATTGAACATATAACATCAATTATTAAGTTACCAGATAATGTTTTTGAAAATGTTAAAGTAGAAACTATAATATTTGAATTTCAAAAGAATTCAAATCATAATACTATTAAAACTATTGTTTATCCAAAAGATGAAAGTATAAATAGCATAAATGTTTCAAAGGTAGTTGAAATAAATAAAAAAGATTGGTATAGTAATAATACGTTTAATTATAACATTTATATAAATTCAAAACAGTCAAAATTATTAAATAAAATAAAACTAGATTCATGTGAATTAGGAGAGATATCTTATTTTTCATTAGGGATTACACCTTATGATAAATACCAAGGGCATTCACAAGAACTAATAAAAAATAGAGAATTTCATTCATTAACTAAAATTGATGAATCATTTAAACCCTTGATAAATGGTAGTAATATAAATAGATATTTAATTACAACTGATATTAAGGAATACATAAGATATGGAAAATGGTTAGGAGCATCACGTGAGGAAAAGTTTTTTATTAAACCAAGAATACTTATTCGTCAAATTGTATCGGGTAATCCACCAAGAATATTTGCAGGTTTTACAGATGAAAATTTATATTACACTCAAATAGGATTTGGAATAGTTCCAAAAGAAAATACTATTTCTGTAAAAGTTCTTTTAAGTATAATCAATTCTAAATTGATGAATTTTTTCCACAAATACAGTTTTTTGGATTTAGAGAAAGAACTATTTCAAAAAATTCTAATTGCTAATTGTAAAAAATTTCCAATAAAAATAATATCAGAACAAAACCAAATTCCATTTGTAGATATGGTTGATGAAATTATTTCAAGAAATATAATATTTAAAACCTCTATTGAAAAATTCCAAAGAACACTTCAGAGAAATTTTGAAGGTTTAGAAACTTTACCTAAAAAACTACAAAATTGGTATTTACTCACATACAATGAGTTTATTAAAGAATTAAGTAAAAAGAAAGTGAAATTATCTTTGGAGGATGAAGGAAAGTGGGAAGATTTCTTTACTCAAGAATCAAAAAAGGCATTGGAAATTAAAAATTCAATTGAAAAAACAGATAAAGAAATTGATACGATGGTTTACCAACTATACAATCTAACGGATGATGAAATTGAAATTATTGAATCAACAATTTAATATGTTTAAATCTCGTTATTAAAAATATATGATTAATAAAAAATGTAAGCAGTTACAAAAGGTTAAAAACAAAATAATATGAAAGAAAGAACATTAGATGAATTAATTCAAGACCAAACAGATGATTTTGATTCAGTATTAGAAAATGAAGAACTTGAATTACAGGAAGAGGATAGTAGAAAAATAGTTTGGCAGGCTAAAGATTTTTCAATTCGAGAATTTGCTTCTATGTTACAAGATGGTGATTTAGATTTGCAACCAGAGTATCAAAGAAAGTATGTTGCAACCCCAAAAATAGCAAGTAAACTAATTGAATCTGTAATTATGGATGTTCCTATTCCTGTAATTTATTTAGCAGAAGAACAAGATGGAACGTATAGTGTTATAGATGGACAACAACGATTAACTTCATTTCTATCATTCATTAATGGTAAGTACCCATCTGGAGATACATTCAAACTTACTGGATTGAAAGTTTATACAGAACTAAATAGAAAAAAGTTTACCGAGTTAGATAGAGAACACCAAAACAAGATTAGAAAAACAACTTTACATACAATTGTAATAAAAAAAGAATCTAATGAAGATGTTAAATTTGAGATTTTCGAGAGATTAAATACAGGTTCTATAAAACTTAATGAGGATGAAATAAGAAATACCGTTTATAGAGGTAATTATATTAAACTTTTATCTGAACTTGAAGAAAACGAAACATTCCACAATGTAGTACAAAAAGATAACTACAAAAAGAGAATGATTTATAGAGGTATGATTTTGAGATTTTTTGCTTTAAGTGAAAAATCACATTTGAATTATCAACCGAGTATGAAACAGTTTTGTAATAAAGAATTACGAGATAATCGTTTTTTATCAGATGATAAAGCAAAAGAATATAGAAACAGATTCAACGATTGTATTGACCTTGTAAAAGTAGTTTTCGGAGAAACTGCTTTTAGGAGATATATTCCTTCCGATAAAGAAAGAGAACAAGGGAATTGGACTACAACTAGGATTAATATGGCTCTTTATGATATTCAGTTATGTGGATTTGTAAATTACTCAAAAAATGAAATCTTGAGAAATGCTGATTATATCCGAGAAGCTATGATTGAATTAATGATTAATAATAAAGAATTTATTGAATCAATATTGATTCAAACTTCCAATAAAGATGTTTTAAAAAAACGATTTAATATTTGGTTAGAAAAATTAGATGAAATCGTTGGATATAATGGATACGAACAACGAACTTTTTCTTATCAAGTAAAAAAAGAATTATTTGATAAAAATCCAATTTGTGCAATCTCAAAACAAAGAATTCTTTCAATTGAGGATTCAGAGGTTGACCACATTTTACCGTTTTCCAAAGGGGGAAAAACAGAAATGGATAACGCTCAACTAGTATTAAGATATTTTAATCGAGCAAAGAACAATAATGAGAATTACCAATAGAATTCTATTGATAGAGAAGAATTGGAACTTTAATGAAATTTATCAAAAAGTGGAAACTCGGTTTCCACTTTTATTTTTTATATACCTCTTCAACGATACTAAAAACATCGTGTATAGATAGATTATCCTTTGCATTTTTGATAGAGTTTTTAATCTCACTTTTTAGATTATCTCTTACTTCATTTTCACCACCCATATTGTTAATTATTCTAAATGCATATTTTAATGAAACCTCACCACTCAATACAGAATTTAATAATTCTTCATTTCCACTATCTTGAATACTTTGTAATCTAACATCATTGGTATGAGTTATACCAACCTCTTTGTGTAGGTAATCTCTCAATTTTAATGAGCCCATCAATTCTTTTCGTTTTTTTAGAGGTAATCCCTTCATTTGAGATTTTAAGGTTCTGTATTCGCTTATCTTCTCAACCAAACTCTTTTCTCTGTGTCTATTGGATTGTATTAGCTCAATAATTTCTAATACCCCAACAGATTTGTAGATTACATCTATCGTTTCTATTCCTAACCTTTTGAGTGTGTTGTATCTTCTATGGCCAGAAATCAATTGATTAGTTTTTACATTCACTATACAAGGTTCAAGTTGTCCGTATAACTGAATAGAACTTTCTAAATCTGCATCCTCTTTATCGTGTTTTGAAATATAAATCTCATAATTCATTGGGTTTTCCAAGATACTATCTATTGGAACTCTCACTATCTCACCTATTTTATTGCTTTTACCTACCATATAAGTGTAAAAGTAATGAAATGGATTCTTACTCGAAAATTTATTTAAGTAGTGTTAGAACCCCTTAAAATCGGTAGTGATATTTAACTAATTTGATTTTTTTATTGCATTTTTTATCGTTTGGTAAAAAACTAGATATTTATATAAACAGAGTTGTGGGTTTCTCCAAGATATACTAAACCTAACGAGAACTACATTTTGTATAAAGTATGCCTGAAATGGAAATCCCAACACTATGAGAAATCACCCGATGGATTAATACAAAAACTGAACTCGTAAAAAATACAGGGTAGGTAAAACAATTGTTTTGTGTTGTTAGTTTTACTGAAAAATGGTTATAAAAATTAGATACTTAAAAGTTCCTAATAAGGGTTTTTTGTATCCTATTGTTAAAGTACGAGGTTGAAAATTTTAATTGGAATTATATAAGATAACAGTATAAACCTTGAACTAGAAATATGAAAAACAAGAACATAATACCATATAGATTCAGAACCATTTTCAACACTTGGGAAGAGTATAGTACTTGGTGTGTAGAAAAATCTAAACAGGAGTTATTAAAAGCATTTTCAAATGATAAAAACAAAAAATATGAGTAGAAAAATGAATGCACAAGAATCTTTTTCATTTGAGGGTATTATCCTTTTAAGTGAAAAGAAATGGGGAAAGAAATATACAATGAGTATAGTTGATGTTTTATACCTACACCACTTGGTTTCAAGAAAAATAGTTAATGAAAATCAGAATGATATGAAGAATTATTTATTAAAAGAAGGCTATGAGAGTATTGATATTCTCAATATGGTTAACCGATATCAGAAAGTTAAACATGATTTATTTGAGTATAGTTTCAAAACTCAAGCCATCCTTGATAGGATCCAGAGTTACGGTGATGCTAAATCTCGTGTATCCTGGGAAACAATTGATAATAAAGTTATCGGTTTAGTAAAAGAAAATAAAGGTTGGATGGTTGTTGATGTATCAGATGGTACGGAGAAGATTGTAGCTAGAATAAATGAAGGTGTTAATTGGTTAGATACCAACCTTACAAACAATCAAATGAACTACATAATTAAAAATGCAAGGTTGTTAAAAGAACCTTTAGGAGGAATAATATAATATGATAAACGGTATTAAACTTAACACAAACAATATCTCAATGAATCAACGGAGATTGAGATTGAAAGAATTAGCACTAGGAACTAACTCTTTAACAATAAAAGATAAAGAAAGATTACAACCTCGACATTCTAAATGTATCACAGAAGTAGTCTCAATGGTAGAAATACCGAAAAACCGAACTCAATTAGTTCCAAAAAAACCCCAACCTCAATTAGAAGATGAGATAGATTTAGAAGAAATCCTTAAAGAAATGGGATACGGAGAATCAGAGGATATAGGAGATGATATTGATGAAGATGAAGGGTATAATGATTTCATTGGAATGATGAGTAAGAGTGAGTTAAAACAGATGATACAAGGTATTGTATTGGATAGTTTAGATGAAGAAGATGATTTAAATGAAATAATAGAAAATCTAACTAGATGATAAGATTACCCAAAACTAAAATCCATAATTCAATCGATAAGATTGATGAGTCTTTAGATGTAATCTATCAGTTGAAAAATGTATTTGTAGAGGTTGATAAAGATGTATTGATAAACTTATTAGATTCAATCGATTTTTGGAAGTCTTGTATATTAGAGTTAGAGTTTGAGATTAACTCTGTAAATACAATAGAACACGAACTAGAGAATAATAACAATACAGAAGAAGAACTAATCATATACAAAAATTACTATGCAAGAACTAATGAATAAAATTGGTGTTAATACAGAACTCCTAAACAAAGAACAACTACATACTCGTGAAACTACACTATCTATTTTAGGTATTTCACCAAAAACCTTGTGGAACTACCAAAAATCTAATTTAATAGAAGGAACAACCTTCAAAGGTAGAAGGTATTACTCAAAAGATGCAATAATTGATTGTATCAAAATGCATTTCAACATCACTACTTCAACAGAGTTTGATAATATGTGGGATTAAGGGGTTAAATAATTAAAACTCTATCATATCTATACTTAAACACCGTATCTTTCTTATAATTGATATAACTAACCTATCAACTTCTCATAATAGTTTAATTGTATGAAGGGATGCATAATTTATTTTATGTATCCCTTTTTTTATTAAAAATGTTATTCTATTCACTTTTTGAATATTACATTTGAACCATCGGTTCGGTTAAACTGATTATCCCCTTAAAGAGGATAACTTTATCCCCCATAAGGGGATAACAATAAATTAAAGTATATTTAAAAAATTGATTATCAATTAGTTATAACAATAAAATGCATCGGTTTGATTCCCGTCCAGACCGCTTAAAACCTTTGAAGCCCTTACTATCAGTAGGGGCTTCTTTTTTTGGGTACGGTTTTGGGTACGGTACAGCTAAAAGTTAGAGCTTCATAA